>Ga0308157_10003213_pt1 | contig 24347 bp, 18 predicted proteins | sample PhyBR1_FD_201035 | JGI IMG/M metagenome (GOLD analysis project Ga0308157, IMG submission 201035) | Phyllosphere microbial communities from UC Gill Tract Community Farm, Albany, California, United States - DLSLB.R1 | ecosystem: Host-associated > Plants > Phyllosphere > Unclassified | place: USA...
TTTCTATTCTTAGCTATGTCACTATTATTGGTTGGATTATAGCTTTTGTTAAAAGTAAAGATTTAACACCTAAAAGTGATTTGGTGAGATACCATTTAAAACAAGGATTCGGAATTTTTCTGGTTTCTTTAGTCGTAAATGTTGCTTTGTCTATTATTGTAACGATCGTTCCAGCGCTTTACTTTTTAAGCTATATCGGATACGTTATTTTTATTTTATGGATTTTCGGAATCATAAATGCGGCTAACGAACAAAAGAAACCTATTCCGTTAGTTGGACAAGTTTTTGAAGATAAATTCAGCTTTATTGACTAATCGGTCTTGCTTTTTTTAGCTGACGTTTTTATTTTTTGGATGTAGGAGATGATTCTCAGAGAACTTCTGTAGCTATGGTAGCGCCGAATAGTATTTGAGGATCTTTCTACTTTTAAAACAAAAACTAAAAATTTATGCCAAACCTTCCAATTGCTGAAAAACAGGAATTAAAGCTTTTCCTTTTTCTGTTAAATTATACTCGATATGAAGAGGTTTTAGTTTAATAGTTACCTTTTCCAACAAACCTTCTTCTTCCAATTCTTTTAAAGCTGTAGCCAAAGATTGCTTATTTGAGCCTTGAATTTGGCGTAGCAAATTATTAAAACGTAAAGGCGATTCTGTAGCCAAACGAAAAATTTCTGCTTTCCATTTGCCAGATAACATTTTTAAGAGTCTTTGTGCTGGACAAGTTTCTATTTCTTCCATAATTAATTGGGGTAGTCAAAAAAAATTGACCTATTGTTTTCGAACGTTTTTTAATTAAAATTTGCTTTAATTCTAAGTAAAAATATAAAATGAAAGCAAAGAAACCAAGCGAAATGAGTGTCGAAGAGTTATTAAAAACGCAAAAAACAATTAAAACAACCATTAAGGTTTTGATTCTAATTGCCATCTTATTACTTCTCCTTATTGTATTTATTTTCCTCAAAAAAGGATTTCTATCTTTAATGGTCTTTCCTTTATCTATGGCTTTTCTTATTGTCAATTCTAATTTTCTTAAAGAAATTCAAGAAGAAATCGCTACACGAAACCTCGAATAGAAGCATAAAATGAGATCGTTTTTCTTTATTTAAATTTCATTTTTCTTAACTGAAAGTCTTGCAAAAAAAATTACATTTGGGTTCCCTAAATAAGCCCAAAAATTATGATTATTAGCAAAAAGACTTTTTATTTTTCCTCCTTATTTTTACTTCTATTATTTTCGCAGTTCAACTACGCGCAACAGCAACAAACCGTTAAAAAAGAAAGTCGCGGAAGACTATTTAACGACTCTACAGCCACAGACAGCGATTATTTAATGGCCATTGAAAAAGCCAGTGAAGTATTAGAATCTGCCTACAATGATATTGATTTTGCAGGCGATACGCGTCATCTTTTTGGCGAAATGAAACGTACAGAAAGCAAGCTGGATTTGATCTTAGCTAGTTTAAAAGGAGCAAATCCGAATGTGCGCAACCAACAAATGTACCGATTGGTTCTACAAGAAATCCAACAAGAATTAGAAGAACAGAACAAAGCAATTAATGCTAAAAATCTGGATCTTGAGAACATCAAAAAACGTGTAATTGATCTACGTAAAGACAAAACTTTAATTAGTTTATTAAAAGACACTATTCGTCGCAAACAGTTTCAGAAGGAATTCGGAAGTCTTAAAAAAAGATATCTTGCAACTGATAGTTTAATGACGAAAAATCAAACTACTTTAAACAATAAAAAACGACTTACCGTACAGCGAAAAATTTCTGTTTCTAATGCCTTGGTAGCCGTTGAAGGAAAACTGGAGAAATCTGGAATCAGTATTTTCAATAAAGAATATCCTTCTTTATGGCAGATTAACGATTCTGCCACAAAGAAAAAAGTAACCCACAATATAAAGGCAAAAATCATAATTGAAGAAAATGTCGCTGCGTATTACTTAGGTTACAAAGCTGGCGGGCTTATTACGCTATTTTTCTTTATGGGTCTTTTATTTTGGTATATTTCTCGAAATATCAAATACCTTACTACAAACGGTTATGCTGAAAACCTACAGCTTTTAAACTTTAAATATTTAAATCGAGGGGTTTTATTGCCCGTTTTAGTCATTGCGTTAAACATTGCAGTAGTGACCAATTTATACGCTCCTGCCCTATTTTTAGAATTAATTCAGCTTTTCCTGCTTGGGGTTTTAATCTTCCTTTTCAAAAATCAATGGTCTGGAGTTGCCATGAGAAATTGGCTTTTCCTTTTAGGATTGTTCTTTGCTCTTTGTTTCCTAGACTTGTTTATTACAATCGGATTATTGCAACGATTGGCTTTTGTAGCCATTAATATTTTAGGTATTCGTTACGGTTTGGTTCAGATTAAAACACTTAAAGAAGAACTTTATATAAAAGGCTTTTTTAAATGGGCAAGTATCATTTTTATTAGCTTAAATGTCTTGTCTATTCTTTATAATTTATTCGGGAGAGTTTCTCTTTCTAATATGTTAAGCATTACAGCTTTTATATCGCTCACTCAAATTGTTGCTTTAAGTGTGCTTTTGAAGATTATTTTGGAAATTATTTTGCTTCAAATCTACACGACTAGAGTAAAAAGAGGAATTGAAAAAATGTTTGATTACGAAAGTTTATCCGACACTTTGAAAAAGCCATTTATTATTGCCATTAGCTATATGTGGCTGATTGTAATTGCTTCAAATTTGAACATCTGGGAATCACTTCGCGCTGCTTTAGCGAAGTTATTAAGTCATCCAAATACCATTGGAAGCATTACGTTTACTTTAGGCAATGTTGTTTTATTCTTTATTATTATTTGGGCGGCGCACTTACTACAGAAATATGTTGCTTATTTCTTTGGCGAAATTGACGATGAAAACGAAGAGAACATCAATAAAAGACAGCACTCCAAATTACTTATTACAAGATTGGTTGTTTTAATAAGCGGTTATCTGCTTGCTGTTGCAGCTTCTGGAATGCCATTAGATAAATTGAGTATTCTTTTGGGAGCTTTAGGTGTCGGTGTCGGACTTGGGCTTCAGAATGTGGTTAATAATTTTGTTTCGGGAATCATATTGATTTTTGATAAGCCAATTCAGGTTGGCGATGTTGTAGAAATTAGTTCAGAATCTGGCCGAATCAAGTCTATGGGACTTCGTACCACTAAAATTAATGCTCCAAACGGCGCTGAAATCATTATTCCGAATGGTAACTTGTTATCTCAAAATATCACCAACTGGACATATACTGACAATTTTAAACTGGTTGAAATCACTTTTGAAATTAATGGAGAAACAATCCCAGAAGAAATTAATACTGTAGTAAATGAAACGCTTGCTAATCTACCATTGGTAAACAATTCAAAACCATCACAAATATATTACAGCTCAATTTCTGACGGAAAATATAAACTTTTAGTCAAGTTTTGGTGCAGTATTTATCGAACGGAAGAAACAATAAGTTCGGCACGACAGGAACTTTATATCAGTTTCAAAAACAAAGGTTTAACTTTCTCAAGTTAGATTTAAGACAAAAAAGGCGGTAATTGATTACCGCCTTTTTTTATGCCTTACAATTTGCAATTTTTCTATCTTTTTATAGTAATATGTTAAATAATAGCATTTTACTAAAAACAGGTAAAAACCCGTGTACCCACAATTTAGTTATAAAGTAATTTAGCATTGTAGTAAAATACTACGAAAACTAACATTAACTATTAAATCTTAAAAATTATGATGGAAGTATACATGGGAACAATTTTGAGTTTCGCATTTAATTACCCACCTAGAGGCTGGGCTGCTTGTAATGGCCAGCTGGTAGCAATCACTCAGAATTCAGCTTTATTTTCATTGCTTGGCACAATTTATGGCGGTGATGGTGTCACCACATTTGGTTTACCTGATCTAAGAGGAAGAACTCCTATTCATTTTGGTCAAGGACCAGGTTTAAGCAATTTTGTAATAGGCCAAAAAGCAGGTAGCGAAACGATGACTTTATTAACGCCAAACATGCCTGCCCACGTACATAGCCTTACAACTGGTACTGTTTCATTAGCTTTAACAACTAATTCTGCAACTGGAGGAACGATTTCTAACGACACTGATAATGGAAACAACTCTTTATCTTCAGGCGGTTCAACACCAAATATCTACAGTGAACCAGGAACTGGAACTGCTAAAATAGGCGGTATTTCTGCAACTGCAACTTTAGGAGGAAGCACAAGTATAGCTGGAGGCACTCAACCTTTTGATTTACACAGTCCATATCTTGCTGTCAATATGTGTATTGCATTATCTGGGATTTTCCCTTCTAGAAATTAACAAACTTAAATAGAGGCATTTTTTTGCCTCTATTTTCTAATCTCATTTTATGGATAACGACGTTAAAATAGGCATTTTAATTCCAAAGTCGCAACAGTATCCTTCATTAGACAAAGATTTTATAAGGGGTTTAAAACTCAATAATTTAAACGTAAAATTTTTTGTAGAGAGTATTGGTGTTGGCGCTGATGAAAAACTAATAATTGACAAAATTCAGAAACTTAATTTTCAAGAAGATGTATCAATTATAATTGGTTTTATGGGACATTGCAACATGTCTGAGGTTTATAATTATTCTTCTAATAATGACATCTTATTTTTGGCCGCAGATTTAGGAGCAACAACTCCTTATCAAACATCTGAATATGAAGGTATATTTATAAATTCATTAGGACTAACAGATTCTTGCTATTATTTAGGCCAATACTTTACCAATAAAAAATATCAAATAGCCTCTTCTACTTCATTTTATGATTCAGGATATGGTTTGCTTGCTGCATTAGAATATGCATTTAAAGAAAAAAATCAATTTACGGGACATTATATTACTCCTTTTATGCCAAGAGAAAATGAAGCATTACATATGGATCATACTATAAATACACAGCAACCCAATGCTGTTTTTGCGTTTTATAGTGGTTTATATGCTGAAGAGAATGCTACTTTTCTGAAACAAAATAAACTTACTCAAAAGTATCCTTTTTATGTAACTCCTTTTTTTATTAACGATAAAATTTTGGAGGAGTATAAAAATAATCCTTCTGAGCTTTATGTAGTGAGCAGCTGGATGCAAAATGATACTACTTCAACCAATTTTACTTCACTTTATAAAGAGGTTTACAACGATATTCCTTCTTTTTTTTCAGTCTTAGGATACGAAAATGGATTAATATTAAAGAATATACTTTTAAATGCTGACAGTTTAAAAACAAGCTCTTTAATTGAAGAAATGTACAAATTAGATATTGATGGCCCAAGAGGTAATATCCGATTTGATACCACAACCAACAGAACACTATTCAATCACTATATATACCAATTAAATTTGGATTCTTTTAACACTATAAGCTTTAGAAAAATTGAAACGTTATTAAACGATGGCGGTTTTATTAAAGCTTTTGCCTCACTAACAAAACCCGACCATATAGGAGGCTGGGACAATGCTTATCTATGTCATTAACTAAATTGTATGTTATGAAAAAAAAATTACTCTTATTTTTTACGTTCTTTTGCGTCTTTGGTTTACATCAAAATATAAAAGGACAAACTTTAGGACCCGGTGATATTGCTTTTATCGGCTTTGATACTGGAGGCCTAGATGGTTTCAGCTTTATAGCCCTAAAAAATCTACCAGCAGGAGAAATTGTATACTTCACTGAAGAAGGGCTCTATGCAAATGGCTGGATAGGCAGTAACGAGCCACACATCAAATGGACAATACCTGCTGGCGTTACTTGTGGAAAAATCATTTCTGTTATAGAAACTTCAACAAACAATATTTTTACAGTAACAGACGGATCAGTGGCTGATTTTGTAATTAATCCAGAAGGTCCCGTTTACAGTTTTAACTTATCTTCAGGAGATCAGATGCTTGCATACCAGAGTGTTAGTAATGTCATGAGACCCGTAATTTCACCAACTACCATAACTTTCTTAGCAGGTATTCATGGCGATTTTAATTCTTCCAATTATGACCCTGATACACATTGGAATAATGACGAAGTTTTATTAAATCTCGGCGGTGCTGAAAGTATCATACCACCGGGATTAACTAACGGAGTAAACTGTGTTGCCTTATTTCCTGGTGTAACAGAGCAAAGTCAATATTTCGCAAAATATACAGGTACTTTAACTGGTACTTCTACTGCTTTAAGAGCAAGTATCAATAATTATTCTAATTGGACAATCACATCCGCAAGTACAACTCCTCCTGGTACTACCCAAGGAATTTTACCTAGCAACTATTCTCCAAATTTAACTTGTACATCAGTTCCAACAGTAACTACAACAACTCCTGCTACAAATATTGGAGCACTAACTGCTACATTAGGAGGCTTTAACAATAATGGTGGCGATACTGGTACTCTAGATAGAGGTATCGTTTGGTCATTAACGACAAATCCTGTGATAGGTGGTGGTGGAGTAACAAAATTATCAACGGCTACACTTAATGGTATTGGTACTTTTACCGTAAATGTAACTGGACTTCCTCCAGGAATACCGATATATTATAGAGCATATGCGGAAAATTCAGTAGGAATTGGATACGGAAATACGGCCTCATTTACAACTAACGCAGCTCTATCTGCTACACAATCACAAACAAATACTTGTAATGGTACCAATAATGGGACAGCAACAGTAGTTCCTTCGGGAGGAAAATCACCTTATACTTATGCATGGTCTAATGGTTCGACTGCAGCAACAATAACAGGTTTATCGCCATCTAATTATTCTGTTAATATAACAGATGGCGAAGGAACTTCGATAACCAAAATCTTTAATATAACTCAAAACTCTATTATCTCTGGAACAACTACCATTAGTAATGTATCTTGTAACGGAGGCAATAATGGATCTATAGATCTAACTCCTATAGGAGGCAGTGGATCTTACACTTATAACTGGGGAGGCGGAATAACAACGCAAGACAGAACAAATCTTGCAGCAGGCACATATTCTGTTACTATTACCGATTCTAACAATTGTAGTGTGGTTGTAAGTAATATAGCAGTTGGCCAGCCAGCAGCAGCACTTGGCGGAACAACTGTTGTAACCAATGTAGCTTGCAACGGAGGAAATACAGGAGCTATAAATCTTACTCCAACTGGAGGGATTGGACCTTATACATTCTTATGGAATGATCTAGTAACTACTACAGAAGATAGAACAGGCCTAACAGCAGGTACCTACTCTGTCACTATTACAGATGCTAATTCATGCCAAGTAACGATTAATAGCATTACCGTAATTCAGCCTCCTGCAATTACAGGGATAGGTTCTACAACCCAAGTTGCGTGTTATGGAGGAAATACAGGAGCTATAAACGTTACCCCTGGCGGAGGAATCGGTCCTTACACCTACATATGGGATGATGGGCCTACTACTGAAGACAGGACAGGACTTACCGCCGGTACATACAGCATTAAGATAACTGATGCTAATTCATGTCAAAGAACATTCTCCTACACTATTAATCAGCCTGCAGCAGCTTTAAGTGCAGCAACAGGAGGAGGAAAAACAGATGTATCCTGCAATGGAGGCGCTAATGGTACTGCAACTGTAGCGCCAACTGGAGGAACTCCTAGTTATACTTATTCTTGGAATACCACTCCTGTTCAAACAACTGCTACAGCAACAGGGCTTGCAGTAGGTACTTATACGGTAACGGTAACTGATGCTAATGCATGTCAAACAACTAGAAGTTTTACAATTAACCAGCCAGCAGCAGCTTTAAGCGCATCTGCAGCTGGACAGACCGATATTTTATGTAACGGATCTGCAACTGGATCTGCAACTGTTACAGCAACAGGAGGAACTCCAGGTTATACCTATTCTTGGTCTCCATCAGGGGGAACTGCTGAAACAGCAACAGGTCTTACTGCTGGAACTTATACCGTAACGGTTACTGATGCTAATAGTTGCCAAACAACGCAATCATTTACCATTACAGAACCAGGGGCTTTAGTTGCAAGTCCAGCAGCTCAAACCAATATAGCCTGTCGTGATGATCTAACTGGATCTGCTACTGTTAATGCAACAGGAGGAGCAGGAGGCTACACTTATTCTTGGGCACCTTCTGGAGGAACTGCGGCAACAGCAACAGGACTTGCTGCAGGAAATTATACCGTGACAGTTACTGATGCTAATAATTGTCAGGCTACCCAAGCATTTACAATCGTACAGCCAACAACGGCACTTACAACCACAGCAGGCACTATAAACAATACTTCTTGTTATACAGGCGGTAATGGAACAGCAACGGTTATAGCATCAGGAGGAACTCCTAGTTATTCTTACTCTTGGAATACAACTCCTGTCCAAACAACTGCTACCGCATCAGGACTTTCTGCTGGCACTTATAGAGTAACGGTAACCGATGCTAATGGCTGTACAGCAAATAGAGACTTTACTATATCCCAGCCACCTGCTCTATCAATAACTCCAAGCCAAACTAATGTTTCTTGCAACGGAGGTACGAATGGTACGGCTACGGCATCTGTTAGTGGAGGAACCGGAGCTGGAACTTATACTTACTCTTGGGCTCCAACTGGAGGAACTGCAGCATCAGCAACTGGTCTTCAAGCTGGGACCTATACAGTTACAGTTAAAGACGCTAATAACTGTCAGATTGCACAAAGTTATACTATCGACCAACCAGCAGTCCTAACAGCAACACAATCACAAACGGAAGTTTTGTGCAATGGTTCTGCAACAGGTACAGCAACAGTTGTTGCCTCTGGCGGATCTCCTAACTATAGCTATTCATGGTCACCATCTGGAGGAACTGCTGCAACAGCAACTGGATTAACCGCTAATACTTATACTTGTACCATCACAGATAACAATGGTTGTTTCATAACAAAAACATTCATTATTACTCAGCCAGCTGCTCCATTAAGCGCTACTACTACTCACATTAACGCTACCTGTTCAACAGGTGGAGAAGCAAGTGTATCACCATCTGGTGGTACACCAAGTTATAGCTATCTTTGGTCGCCAGGAGGTGAGACAACACCTTTCATTACAGGTAAAGCAGCAGGTAATTACAGCTGTATAATTACAGATGCAAATGGATGTACTCTTACCAAAAACTTTACTATCTCTACAACTAATACTCTCGTTGCTAGCGCCGCTCAAACCAATGTACTATGTAACGGTTCATCAACTGGAAGCGCTTCTGTAATTCCATCTGGAGCTCCTGGACCATTTACTTATGTTTGGGCACCTTATGGCGGTAATACTGAAACAGCAGTGAATCTTAGCGCAGGAAACTATTCGGTGACTATTACTTCTTCAAACGGATGTTCTATTGTCAAGACTTTTACCATTACTGAACCCTCAGCAATTAATATAACTCCATCACAAACAAATGTTACCTGCAACACTGGATCAAACGGATCTGCTTCAGTAACTGTAACTGGAGGTACGGGAACTTATACTTATGCATGGTCTCCTTCTGGAGGAACTGCAGCAACTGCAAATGGACTTTCTGCTGGAACTTACACGGTAACTGTTAAAGACGCTAATCTATGTACCAAAACACAAAGTTTTACCATAACAGAACCTAATGCACTTACTCCATCAGTATCTCAAACAAATGTTTCTTGTAATGGTGGTTCAAACGGATCTGCAACTGTAAGCGTTACAGGAGGAACTGGAACTTATAGCTACCAATGGTCTCCTTCTGGAGGAACTGCTGCAACTGCAACTGGCCTATCGGCGGGAACCTATACTGTACTTATAAAAGATAGCAACTTATGTGAGACAACAGCAAGTGTAACTATTGCTGAACCTGCTTTACTTACTGCAACAATAGACAAAACAGATGTTTTATGTAACCAAGCAAATAATGGTACTGCAACGGTAATTCCTTCTGGAGGAACTGGAACTTATACATACTCTTGGTCTCCATCGGGAGGAACTACTGCAACAGCAACCGGATTAAGTCCAAACACTTACTCTGTTACCGTAACCGATGCAAATGGATGTACTGTAACACAAACTGTACAAATTACAGAGCCTAACACGCTTTCGGCTACAGACACACAAACAAATGTATCTTGTAACGGAGGAAATAATGGTACCGCATCTGTAGTGGCTTCTGGAGGAACAGGAAACTACAGCTATTTATGGGCACCTTCTGGCGGAACTGCTGCAACAGCAACTGGTCTTACAGCAGGAACTTATACGGTAACCGTTACAGATGAAAACTCATGTTCTGTTACTAATACGATTGAAATTACAGAACCAGATGCTTTAACTTTAACCGCTACTACTGTAGAAGTTTCATGTTATAATGGAAACAACGGATCGGCTACAGTAAATGTAACTGGTGGTACAGGTTCTTACACTTACTCTTGGGCTCCATCTGGAGGAACGGCTGCAACAGCAACGGGTCTTACAACAGGAACTTATACTGTAACTGTAACAGATGACAATTCTTGTACTGCTTCATTAACTGTACAAATATTGCAGCCTGTAAATCCTGTTACCTTAAATACTGTTGCTGTATCTGGAATAACTGTCAATAGTGCTTCTTTATCTGGAACTGCTTCTGCAGACGGAATAAATACAGATAGTGGATCTTGTTTAACAGAAGTTGGTTTTGTATATGCACAGCATGCAAGCCCTACTACAGCAGATACTAAAATAAATATTTCTGCCGCATTAGGAACATTCACAAATTCATTATCCGGTCTTAGAGGAAACAGAACTTATTATGTTAGAACTTATGCTATAAATAGTAATGGTTTTGTTAATTATGGAAATGAAGTTAGTTTCACGACTCAAAAATATACTCTTACTATAACTGCAGCAGCAGGACATACAAAAGTATACGGCACAGAAGATCCTGCATTTAATTACACACCACTAGGTTTTGCTAACGGAGATACACCTTCAATAATTACAGGTCTGCTTTCTAGAGATGCTGGTGAAAATGTTGGAAAATACAATATTAAGTTAGGGTCAATTAGTGCTGGCGCAGATTATACAATTGCTTTTACTGGTGCAGAATTTGAAATTACTAAAGCGGACCAAACAATCACTTGGGACCAAACTTTAGAATTTGGATGTATAGATTCTAATAACGTAGCCTTAACTGCAACAGCAGACAGCGGATTACCAATTTCGTACACTATTGCAAATGCAGCATTAGGAACAATTTCTGGATCAACATTAAACATCACTGGATCAGGAAGCTCAACAATTACAGCTGTACAAAATGGTGATCAAAATCATAATGCTGCTACAGCGGTTGTTAAACCAATAGAAGTTAGCCATTCTGGACTTGTAACACAACAGTGGGCAAATGTGCTATTCTTTGATAATAAATCGAACAATTACGTGGCATGGCAATGGTATAAAAACGGAGTAGCTATTTCTGGTGCAACTCGCCAATATTACAGCGAGACTCAGCCTTTAAACGGAAGCTATTACGTAATTGCAAAAGACAAAAACGGAAATTCAATTAAATCTTGTCCAATTGAGACTACTGGAACAGTTTTTACCAAAAAGATAAAAATCTATCCAAACCCAGTTAAACCTGGAGCTGAATTTACTTTAGAGTGTGATTTTAGCGATTCTCAATTAAATGGATCTGAGGTGGTTATTTATGACATTACAGGAAAATTAGTTCAGACTATTTCAAATGTAAAAGCCAAAAATGAAATCATCGCTCCATCGCAGGCAGCCTTATATGTTGTCGTTCTTAAATTGGCTAACGGCCAGTTAAAAACAATCAACTTATTGGTGAAATAAAAATGAGATTTAATTTAAAATTACAAGCAATGAAAATTAAAACCACAATAGCCATACTACTACTGTGTAGTGTCACAATAAAAGCGCAGGAAATTAATGTCAAGATTAATGGAGGCCCTTCAGGAATTCTTTATGATAGTACTTTTGGAGATGGCAAACTCAAATTTGGCGGAGGAATAGGTGTCGGTTACACCTATTTCTTCAGCAGCCATTGGGGAATTTCGACAGGAATTGATGCAATGTACAATCAGAATAGTTTTGAACTAAAAAATGGAATAACAATTTCGACTTACGAAGTTGATGACCAAACTTCTGCATTTGAGTATCAAGTAACGCCGACAAACTACAAAGAAGATCAGCATTTCATTTCTGTTGCAGTTCCGCTTATGATGCAGTACAGAACATCAATTGCATCTCAAACACAACTTTATTTTGGATTTGGAGGAAAAATTCTGTTTCCAGGAAAACAAACAGCAAAAGCTTCTGCATCAGAATTGCAATTGAGCGGTTACTATCCTGATATGAATCTTTTAATTGATGATCTGCCTTCTCACGGATTTGGTAAAGTAACCAATTGGCAGGATAAAGCAACCGTAAGCTTAGATCCTTCATTTCTTTTAAGTGTTGAAACAGGTCTTACTTTCAAACTAAAAGAGAATACACAGCTTTACACTGGTGTATATGTGGACTACGGTTTGACAGAGATGGCAAAAGAAAATGCCAATCTTAACATTGTTGCGTACAACCCAAGCGGATTGGATAACATTCAAGCAAATGGTACGAGTGGCAATAGAAAAATTGTTCAAGAAAGCCGTTACTTCTCTGCAGGTGTTCAACTGAAATTAGGTTTTATGCTAAATAAAAACAAGCCAGAACCAGTAGCCGTACAACAAAAAGAAGAAGTGGTAACTAAAACTGAAGCGCCTGTTCAAGAAAAAGCGCCTGTGCAGCAAAAAGTAGTTGAAACTCCACCAGCTAAAAAGGAACTTACAACAACAGAGCGCACATACGTTGAAAAACCGCTTGCTTTCCAAGAAGTTGGAAACACCGATGTAACGCCACAATTGGCTACAAGATTGGATGAAATTGCAAAAATTCTAAAATCAAATAAAGACATAGATCTGAATATTACAGGATATACTTGTGATATAGGAACAGAAGCACGCAATCTTGAAATTGGAATGAAAAGAGCACAAGCAGTTTCAGATTATTTACAGAATAAAGGAATTGAATCTAATCGCATGCATTTATTTTCGAAAGGTGAAAGCGAACCTTTGGTTCCAAATACTCCAGTAGAAAATAGACCGCTGAACAGAAGAGTAACTCTTACATTAGTAGATAGATAAATTCTGAAAATCTATAATTTTAAAAAGCATGAAAAGAACTTCCTTTTCATGCTTTTTCTTTTTGATAAAATTCAAAAGCTAACAATTATCATATTTTATTCTCCGTTTAAAATCGTTCTTTGTCTTAATTAAAACTATTCCAAACATTTAACCAATCATTTACAACGTATTAATTGTTTTGCCATGCACATTGATACTGACTTACTTTATACCTGGGGAGCTGTAGCCAAAAAAGTTCCTAAGAACTCCATTATTTTCTTCGAAAATGATGCCGCCATATCTTATTACCAAATTTTAGAAGGGACTGTAAAAATGAGCTATACCAACGAAGATGGCAAAGATTTAACGGTTGGCATTTTTAATGAAGGAAATAGCTTTGGCGAGCCACCGCTTTTTATTGGGCAACCCTACCCTGCTTCTGCAATTGCACAAACCGATTGTATTATTTTAAAACTATCCAAAACAAACTTTTTTTCTTTTCTTGAAGAAAATTCAGAAATGCAATTTAAAATCCTAAAATTGTTTGCATGGAAAATCTATAATAAAATTGTTTTTTCTAAAAATATAGTCAATCATAAACCCGAATATCGCATTCAGTATTTTTTAGATAATTTAAAAAAGCAGCAAAATATTGCCTCTTCCATGAAAATGAAAATTCCGTACACGAGACAAGAAATTGCAGATTTTACTGGTCTTAGAGTAGAAACCGTCATACGCACCCTATCACTCATGAACAAAAACAAAAAAATTGAAATTGTCGACCATAAGCTATTTTATTAATTTAATCTGTTATGATTTGAATCATACTAAAACAGCTTGATTTTTTCTTTTTTTGCATAAGGTTAAAAGAAATTATTAATTCAAATCTAATCTCTTTAAGAATAAAAACGGGAACTTTTTTGAAGTTCCCGTTTTTGTATTAAGAAATAACTTTATTCATCATCCAATTCGAAATGTTTTCTGCTCTTGATTTTATTTCATCCGCTTTTTCTCCTTCAAACAAATCATCTACCGTTTTTTTCCAAAGTTTAGTCCAATGTTTAAAATGAGCCTCTGTGAGCGTACTTTTCTGATCTAGCACTCGATGTTTCAACATCGGGTTTCCATCAAAATTTCCGGTATGAAAAAGGATGTTATCCCAAAAATCATACATAATCGGAAGATGCTTCTCCCAATTTACCACAGCGATTTCTGTAAACAAATATCCTATAGTTGAGTCCGTTTTTACTTGCAAATAAAAAGCATCAACCAGTACTGCTATATCCTCTTTATTCCTAATGTCTGTTTTCATATTTTCTTAATTCTGAATAAATAACAAAACATTTAAAGATCTTTTCGTTCGAACTTTCTAATAGAAATTACAAACGGAACAACGATCCATGAAATGAGCAGTAAGAAAGAAATCAGTAGGCCAATTACTGTCCCAAAAAAATCTTTAAAAATAGCTCCTGTATATCCCATCATGGCAGATTGATCTAAATGTAGTAATATTTGAATTCTCGCTAAATCTATCGGACTAGAAGCGGTTATAGCTACCATAGCTTCTTCTATTGGATATTCTGCAAACTGAAACAAAAGAAACAATACCAATGCATCAAACAAAATAGCAAAATACATCCAGAATAAAATGGCCACCCCTATTCCTTTTGCTTTATCTCGAGTTAAAATGCAGCTTAAAAAAGCCAGAGACACAAAAACAATAGAAATTAAACTTCCCGACAAAAGCATCATCAATCCTGCCATACCAGGCACATTAATCAAAAGCGGAATTCCTGCACCGAGAAAAAAAGCCAAAAACATTGCAATTGATAATCCAGCAAACAAACTAATCCAGATCTTTTTTCTTTTAATAGGCTGACTCAATAAAAGCTCGATGAATTCTGAACTATTGTAAATATAGATGGTCGAAAAAAGTATAGACACCAACGGAACCGTAAATAGAATGACATTCAGAATCGTCAGTAAACCTTTGGCTGTATTGTTTTCAAGCATAAAAGATCCCCAAGAAAGCAATGCCAGAATTAAGGCATAACTCACAATAATCTTATTTTTAAGAATATCTAATAAGATAATTTTAATTATTCTGTTCATGCTGTTTCTCTTTTAATATAGTAGCAATAGATTTCGAAATTTTAGTTTCGCCCGTTGATTCCAAAAGATCTGTAATCGTTTTATGAAAATGTACTTTTCCGTCCTGCATAAAAATAATCTGAGTAATCATATCGTCCAATTCACTCAACAAATGTGAAGTAATCAAGATTAGCTTTCCTTTGTTTTTCTCTTTTATGATTTTTTCTTTCAGAATTTCTGCAGCCAACGGATCCAATCCTGCCGTTGGTTCGTCCAGAATTAAAACATCGGGGTTAAAAAGAAAAGCTAATGTTGCACTTACTTTTTGTGTTGTTCCTCCAGAAAGTGTTCTCATTTGCTTCTCACTCATTTTGTCGAGCTTAAAAGCTTTTATCAAATCTTCATCCAATTCGTCTTTCGAATTTCTAATCTGCTTGATCATGGCTATAATCTGGGCAATGGTCATATGATCAGGATAACGGCCAATTTGCGGCATATAACCAATTCTTTTTCGGTATTCAAACTTCTTTAAAATAGATTCGTCATGCAGCAAAATGTCACCACTATCGGGTAAAACCATTCCTAAAACAGATTTTATTAATGTCGTTTTTCCACAGCCATTCGGACCAATTAAAGCGATGCATTCTCCGGCTTTAAACTCAAGGGTGATGTTTTGCAATACCTTTAGTTTGCCAAATTTTTTATTTATATTTTTTAAAGTAATCATAATACAATAGATTTCATTATAGGAGATTCATCAACAAAATTATCAGGCGTTATACTTGGTAGAATTTTCTCTGATTTATCTAGAAGCGTAATCATAAAGCTTCGAAATAAAAGCATCGCCGACGGATTATTCTCGGTAATTACCGCAAAAAGACTCAGCGGATGAAAAGGCACATCGCCAATACCATCTCGGTTCAAATCATACCCTTCATATTTATCCCAGTAATTATTATTGAAATGATTTAAAACTAAACTGCCGTTTGTGCTGATATCGAAAGTATTCGAAAGAAAATTATTAAACGAGATCACATTTTCCATACAGCTTGCCTGAACTTTCATTCCCCAGCCATTATCCTTAAAAATATTTCGTTCCAATTTTACACGGCTCGTCCCTTCCATATAAATTCCTGAAGTGTTCCTGATAAATTTATTTCCATTTATATAACTATCCGAAATTTCTTTAAGCAATAAACCATAAGAGGCGTCTCCCCAATTCTCCTCGAAATAATTGTTGAACATTTTTACATTTTTGGTAAACATTACCGCTACTCCTGCTCCATTATTTTTAAAGACATTTGAAATATAGGCATCATCATTCGAGAACATAAAATGAAGACCATAACGTATATTTGCTTTAGAAACATTTCGCCAGATTACAGAATTAGAAACAAATTCAAAATAAATTCCGTCGCGATGTCCAGAAATTCTATTTCCTATAATCTGCATATTCTCGCTTTTCCAGCAATGAATTCCGTTTCCAATACGCTGTTCTTCTTTTTGATGGGCCTTTATAGTATTGTTTTTTACAATGCAGTTGACGCCTTTTTGAACATAAATTCCAAAAAAATTATTCTCTAGAAAATTGTCTTTTACTACAACTCCAGTCTTGTTGTATATTTTAATTCCACAGGGATCATTCAGGGAGGCATACCCTGAATTGATAACTTTAAATCCGGAAAAAATTACGCTATCGGCTTTAATAGAAACTACTTCATATTTTCTTTGTCCGTCCAGAGTTGGCCAGTTTTTTCCCTGCAGAATTACTTTTTTATCTACAATTATATTGCCTTCGCGATAAACCCCTTTATTTACTATAATGGTATCACCAGATTTTGCGAGTTCGATCGCCTTTTTAATGGTTTTAATCGACTTGTCTTGCCCTACTTCAATCTTCTGAGACCAAAGGCAGTTTAAAAAAAATAAGAGTGAAAGACAAAAATGTAGCTTCATGATTTAATATTTTAATTTAAGACCGCATTTTATTTATTCAAAATTGCTGTCCATTCTTTTTCCTCTCCTTTTGATTGTGCTTCAAATGCTTTTGCTTCACTTTTATTGTTAAAAGCGGCAATATTTCCATTCATTGGGCTTTTTATGGTTCCTCCCCAAACAAAAAAGGCGCTTTCAGCAGGAATCAATTCATTGTTTTTTGTATAATCATGCACGTAGTATGCTTTAATCTTAATGTTTGCATTGTCTTTGCAGTAATGCGACATACACGCAATATCATCAAACTTGTAAACTCGCCCTTTTTCTGTAATAATTTCGGCTCCATGTCTTCCATCACTAATTCCCATCATACAGAAATCGCAATTATCAGCATTTAGTTTAATAGGAACAGGTTTGTCGCTAGAGCATGAAAAAAGAAAAACGGGAACCAGCAAAATGCCCAAGAGCCGACCAGATGGTTTAGCATACTTTTCTTTTACAATAACAGCAAAAAGCAAAACTCCAACCGCAATAAGCATCCAGCCTCCAAGATCAGGAATTGAATAAGCTCCAAAATTTAATAATTGTTTGTATCCGAGCATCGGTGGCTGATAAGCCATGCCAGGAACTCTAATCGCAGCATTAGGATCGAGATTATGCCCATATTCATAATTCCATCTATAGAAATCACAGGCAGACAATATTCCAAACAAAACAAAAGAAAAGAAGAATGCAAAAAGCCCTTTTCTATTTGCTTTCCATGCACATAGTATCGAAATAGCGCCTAATCCAGCTAAAATAAATGGTAGAACTTTAAACTCAATAAAATCTTCTGTATGCAACGTTTTCATTCCGATATAATGGTTTAAACCGTTGATAATGTCAACATCACCCGCAATTTTAGAGGCGTGAAGTTTTAATACCAAACCTTCAGGATATTGTGGCGCTGTAAGCTCTATTCTCCATATTGGAAAAAATATAGCCCCAATCAATAGAAGTCCTGACAAGAAGAGCGCAATTTTAGAAAAAGCGGTTATTTTTTTATCTCTCATAATAATTCAAAATAAAAGGGAACAAAGAATACTTTGTTCCCTTATGGTTACTGGCTATTCTTTAGGCAGATTAGTACCTACACTATAAGTAATTGGAACATTACTTCCTGCTGGTGAAACTCGTACATAACCCTGCATTTCTTGGTGCAGTGCACTACAGAAATCAGTACAATAGAATGGGAATATTCCTTTTTTCTGAGGAACCCATTTTAATGTTAAGGTTTCTCCTGGCATAATAAGTAATTCGGCAGTATTGGCTCCTTTAATTGCAAATCCATGAGGCACGTCCCAGTCTTGTTCTAGATTCGTAACATGGAAATAAACTTCGTCACCCACACGAATTCCTTCGATATTATCTGGTGCAAAGTGAGAACGAATACAAGTCATATAAATGTGCACTTTATTACCTTCTCTCACTACCTTAGTTTCTTTTTCTCCTTTAGTAGCATATGCATGGTTATTCTCTGCAATTTTGTAATACTTCAACTGTCCGTTATTAATCACTTTTTCAGCTGGAATACCTTGTGCATAGTGTGGCTCGCCAATTGTTGGATAATCTAGAAGCAATTTCATTTTATCTCCACTGATATCAAATAACTGAGCACTTTGTGCCAATTCTGGACCAGTTGGCAAGAAACGGTCTTTCGTAATTTTATTGTAAACCACCATGTATTTTCCAAATGGCTTTTCTGTATTTCCACCAGGAATCATTAAGTGTCCAGGAGAATAATAAGTTGCTTTTCTGTCTAAAACCTTTAAATCTTTAATATTCCATTTAACCACTTCAGACGAAACAAACATTGTAGTGTAAGCATTTCCTTTTCCGTCAAACTCTGTATGTAAAGGCCCTAAACCTGGTTTTTGAACCTCTCCATGAAGAGCAGCTTCATATTTTACAACTGGAATTCCTGCATAATCGCCATCAAATTGTTTTTTAGCAATAGCATCTTTCAATTTTGTGAAACTAAATACCGGAATTAAAGCCGCTAATTTTCCACTACCTACAATAAATTCTCCTGTTGGATCAATATCGCAACCATGAGGCGATTTCGGACAAGGAATCATATAACAGATATCTTTAAGCTCAGAAGCATCAAGAGTAAGAACTTCATTTTTAATCTCAGATTTAGCAGTTTGAGTTTTTTCATCCCAAGTATTGTGAGCATATTTTGCAGGAATTCGTTTTCCTTTTCCAGCTTTAATATATTCCTCTGCTTTTTTCCAGTTTACAGCCATGATAAAATCTTTATCATTTTTAGAAGCGTTAACCTCCAATAAAGTATTAGCTTGTTCTGTATTATAACACGAAAAGAAGAACCATCCATGAGATTCTTTTTTACCAGGGTGGCTAAGGTCAAAATTTACACCTGGAGCTACAATTTGAAAAGCAAGATCCAATTCTCCTTCTTTTCCAACTTTTACAAAACTCAGATATCCTTTAAAGTTTTTCTTGTAGGTATTAATTGGAACGTCTCCATTATCATTATCAGCAGGAACGCTGAAACGGCTTGCTCCTACCACATACTCTGTGTTTTGAGTAATAAAAGGCGAAGAGTGATTACCTCCGCAGTTTGGCAGTTCGATAATTTCAGCAGTTTTGAACGTTTTCAAATCAATACGTGCAATACGTGGCGTATTATTGGCATTGGCAAAAATCCATCGTCCGTCAACTTCTCCATTTGTTTGCGATAAATCCAAGTGATGCTGATCATCCCAAGGCACATAACCATGCGAAGTATTCAACATAGGTTTGGTTTCTTCGCTGTACCCGTAACCGCTTTGCGGATCTTCAGAAAACACCGGCATCACTCTTAACAATCTTCCGCTTGGAAGCCCGTAGACACTAACCTGACCGCTAAAACCACCCGATACAAAGTTGTAGAATTCATCATATTTTCCAGGTGCCACATATACTTTTGAGGCTGCATCGCCTTCAACAGCATCCGTAGAGTCTTTTGGTTTACAAGAAACAAAAAGAGCACACCCTAGCGTAACAACGAAAATCGATTTTAAAAATTTATTTTTCATAAGGCTATTTATTTTTGATTTTGATTTCTTTATTTTACCCCATCATTCTGGCGCATATATTCCAAGATAGATCTTGCTTCATCCTCCGTTAAACCTTGATTAGGCATACGAATCATGCAAAGCTCTAGTTGCGCTTGCAATTCAGGATCTTTGTCAATCATGGGGTCTGGATTGGTAATAAAGTTCATGATCCATTGCGGTGTTCTTCTCTCGGTAACTCCTTTCCATCCTGGTCCAACCAATTTTTCGTCGGTAGATTTATGGCAAGAAGTACATTTTACTTCAGCAGTTTTAAGTCCTTTTTCAGCCAGTGCTTTATCTAAAGAAGCTCCTAACTCAACTGTTTCATATTTTCCGATACCTCTTTTAGGATCGTAGGATTCTGCATCAGCTGCTTTTTCTTCGGAGGCAGGGGCTGAAAAATCCTGATCGCTGTTTGACTTTTCTTTTCCGCAGGATACCATCAGGAAAAAACCAAACATTGTTAATAAGAATAATTTGTTCATTAGTTTGTTTTTTTAATTGTTAAACTTTTGATCAAAATTCTAAAACTTGTTTTTCATAAAGTATGATTACAATCATATCCTCAAAAAAAAGTTCATAATACCTTCGTATTTTCAAAAAACAACCAATGAAGTTTTGCGTTTACATATTTTTATTTGCGATCGTGTTTAGACCCGCTTTTCCGTTTTTGGATTACATCGTCAACTACCATTACATTGCAACTGAATTATGCGAAAACAAAAATGCTCCCGAACTTCATTGTAACGGAAAATGCCATTTGAAAAAAGAGCTGGCAAAAAGCTATAAAAACGATACGCCAGCTTCTAACGAAAAGAAAAGTGAAACAACAGAAACTTTGGTGCTCTTTATGGTCAAAATCCCAGTATTTTCCTTTAATGAAAACAGGGTTATCCATTTCATAAGACATACATTTTACAACAACTTATACTCTCATTTAGAGGCCGTCAATATCTTTCGCCCTCCTATTTTCATCTGATTTTATTTGATTCTTTTCCTTCCGAGTAGTTTCGGCAGACCTTTTATTATCATTATTTAAATCATAATCACATGAAAATTTTAAAATACACAGCACTTTTATTTTTATCAATTGTTTTATTCTCTTGTTCTTCTGATGATGCTTCAGAAATTCCAGCAGATGAAACCACGGGACTTCATAAAATACAGGAAATCGCAAATGACACTCATACAATAGAATTATTCTCGTCAACAGGTTCTTTGGTTCAAGGTTATAATCATGTTTCTCTTCGAATAAAAGACAAGAAAACCAACACTTATATTACAGATGCCGAAATCAGCTGGACACCATTAATGCATATGGCTATGATGCAGCATTCTTGCCCAAGATCTGAAGTAGGGAAAGTAGACAAGAAAACAATTTTTGAAGGAGATATCATCTTTCAAATGGCGCAAAACGAAACGGAATATTGGGAACTAAGCATTTCATACAAAATTAATGGTGCCATTTATACTGCAAGCGACAAAATAAATGTTCCTGCATCAGCAAAACGTACCGTAAGCTCGTTTAAAGGAAGCGATGGAAACAATTATGTAATTGCTTATATCGCACCATCTTCTCCAAAAGTGGCACTAAACGATATGACAGTGGGAATTTATAAAATGAAGGATATGATGACTTTTCCTTTCGTTGATAATTTAAGAGTCAAAATCGATCCAAGAATGCCAAGTATGGGCAATCATGGTTCTCCTAATAATACTGATTTAATGCAACGTGACGTTTATGGTCCTTACATGGGAACACTTTCTCTAACTATGACAGGATATTGGAAAATAAATCTTCAGGTTTTAAACGCTAGTCATGAAGTTCTAAAAGGAGAAGCAGTTACAACAGACAATCCGTCAAGCAGTCTTTATTTTGAAATTGAGTTTTAGATCTAAAAAACAACAAGAAAGAGGCAAAACACAATTTGTCTCTTTCTCTTAAAGTATGAAATGATGAAAAATCTAACAGCACTCTTTTTGGCTGTGTTTTCAACAATATGCTGGGCGCAGGAAAAAGCAAATGATAGTCTTGAAACCATAAAACTAAATGAAATAATTGTTATTGGAAATAAACCTTCTTTACATTTAAAACAATCCAAATCTCTTACATCTGTAGAAGAATATCTCTCAAAATCATCAAAAGTGAATATGATTAAAAGAGGATCTTATGCATGGGAACCTATTATTAATAATATGGCCACAGAACGTACGGTGATTACAATTGATGGAATGCGCATTTTTGGAGCTTGTACCGATAAAATGGATCCGATCACTTCTTATGTTGAGGTTTCAAATTTAGCCGAAGCCACCATAGCATCTGGACAGCAGGCAAGCTGTCACGGCGCAGGAATTGGCGGATCGGTCGATTTAAAACGTAATCCGTTTAGTGATAAAAATACGGGGTGGAACGGCAGTTTAAATTCTGGTTTTGAAAGTAATAATCTGCAAAAAATTATAGGAGCATCCTTAGGATACAATGATTCTCATTTTTATACTCATATCGATTTTATGCATCGTGATGCCGATAATTATAAAGCAGGTGGCAATAAAGAAGTCCGTTTTTCTCAATTTACTAAATACAATATTTCTGCTAGCGTGGGTTATTTTATAAACCAACAGAAACTTTTAGAAGCTTCTGCAATTTATGACAAAGCCAATAATATTGGCTATCCAGCACTTCCTATGGATGTTTCTTTGGCTGAAGCTAAAATTGTATCTCTAAGTTATAAATACTTGCCAAAATCTAATTTCGTAACCAATTGGGAAACAAAATTATATTTTAATTCTATAACCCACAAAATGGATGACACCAAAAGACCTAGCGTACCTATACATATGGATATGCCTGGCTGGTCTGATACGTACGGCTATTATTCAAGAATGAAAGGAAAATTTGAAAAGCATAGTTTTCTAGCTGACTTAAACGGATTTTACAATAAATCTATCGCAGAGATGACAATGCATCCTTCAGATCCAAACGAAAATCTGATGTTTATGTATACATGGCCCGATGTCAGAACTTTATACAATGGATTGTCTTTAGAAGATAATATTAAAATTTCTGAAAATGATCATCTAAGAATTGGTGCTAATCTCGGATTTCAAAATAATACCATAGCGAATGATTTCGGATTAGCGAGTCTACGCATTTTTTATCCGGAAATGGATGCTTCAAAAAACCGTTTCTTAAAAAGTTTTGCAGCAAATTATACCAAAAAAAACAACATTTTTGAGTTCGGATTTGGTTTGGCTTACGCCGAAAGAGCACCTTCTGTATCTGAAGGCTACGGATTTTATCTCTACAACAGCAGTGATTTTTATGATTATATCGGAAATCCAAATCTAAAAAATGAAAATGCTTTTGAAGGAAACTTTTCTACTGGTTATAAAACATCGCAATTAACCGCAAAAATTACAGGTTCTTATTTCTATTTTTCTAATTATATAATAGGTAAAATCGACCCGAATACGCTTCCTATGACTATTGGCGCTTCTGGAGTAAAAAGATATGAAGCTATAGACAATGCCAAAATATTGAATACCGATTTTAATCTGACGTACGACTTTTTAGAAAATTGGCAATTCAAATCACAACTTACTTATAGCACTGGAAAAGATAATGATGGAAACAATTTACCTTTTATAAGTCCGATCAAATACAGCGCTGGAATCGACTTCAAGAAAGAAAATTTTAATGCTGGAATTAGTGTTTTAGGAAATCTGGCTCAAAATGAATTTGCCAAAACTTACGGACAAACCAAAACGCCAGATTATCTAATTTTTGGGCTTAACGCTGGATATGCTTTTCATTGGAATCAAAACATATTGAAACTGCAAACAGGTGTTGAAAATATATTGGATCGATATTACACCACTTATGCCGACTGGAATAAAATTCCGCGAATGGGGCGCAATATTTTCATCAATCTTACTTTCAATTTCCATTAAACATCAAATTATCAAGGTTAACATATAAAAACAAAAATTAAACAGTATGATTAGAATCATGTTTTGAAAAAAATGATGATAATATATTTACCCTATTAAAATTATATGCTTAAATATATTTTAAAACAAA
>Ga0308157_10003215_pt1 | contig 24343 bp, 23 predicted proteins | sample PhyBR1_FD_201035 | JGI IMG/M metagenome (GOLD analysis project Ga0308157, IMG submission 201035) | Phyllosphere microbial communities from UC Gill Tract Community Farm, Albany, California, United States - DLSLB.R1 | ecosystem: Host-associated > Plants > Phyllosphere > Unclassified | place: USA...
CCTCTGGCTAACACTTCCCCTTGCCGGGTGTGTAGAGGACTTTCACCCCCAAGTCACCAGCGAGGCCACCACAGCCAAGCTGGTTGCGCTATCGCGCAACGCGCCATGCCTGGCGCACCACAAAAAAGCCCCGGTCTCCCGGGGCCTCTGTTGCCAAGGCGTCTGCCTACGCCTGCCCGGTACGCTCGAAGCGCCTGGCCAGCAACAGGTAAGCGAGGATCCCCAGCACGCCATGGGCGGCCACGAACCAGAGTGCGTTGTGGAACGAGCCGGTGCTGGCCACTACGTAGCCAATCACCAGTGGGGTGACGATGCCGGCAATGTTGCCGATGCCATTGAATACACCACCGCACAGGCCGACCATCTTCGTCGGCGCCACATCCGACAGCACCGCCCAGCCCACCGCCGCCAGGCCCTTGCCAAAGAAAGCCAGGGTCATCAGGGCGATCACCGCCGCGTTGCCATCTACATAGTTGGCCAGCACCAGGCAGGTGGACAGCGCCATGCCAATGATGAACGGGGTCTTGCGGGCCCTGGACGGGTGCACGCCGCGGCGGATCAGCCAGTCGGATACGAAGCCCCCCAGAATGCCGCCCGTGAAGCCGCAAATGGCCGGCAACGCGGCCACCCAGCCAGCCTCCATGATGGTCATGCCGCGCCCCTTGATCAGGTAGATCGGGAACCAGGTGATAAAGAAGTAGGTCAGCGCGGTGATGCAGTACTGGCCCATGTACACCGCCCACAGGTTGCGGCTGGTGAACAGTTGCGCAAGCTCTGCGCGGGTCGGCTTGCTCCTGGCGGCCTTGCGCTCCTGTTCCAGGTCGACCAGGGCGCCACCCTCACGCATGTAGTCCAGCTCTTCGCGGCTCAACCCCGGGGCGCTGTGCGGCTCATGGTACAAACGGAACCAGACCACGCTCAGCAGCAGCCCCAGCACGCCCATCCAGATAAACACCTGCTCCCAGCTCATGGCGTGGGTCATCCACGCCATCAGGGGGGCAAACACCACCACCGCCATGTACTGCGCCGAGTTGAACAGTGCCGATGCCGTGCCACGTTCGCGGGTCGGGAACCAGCAGCTGACAATGCGCGAGTTGGCGGGAAAGGCCGGCGACTCCACCAGGCCAAGCATGAAACGCATGGAGAAAAGCGCCACCGCCGCCGAGGCACCGGCCAGGCCCACCCAGCCCACGGTGCCTTGCAGCAACGTGAACAACGACCACAGGATCAGGCTGATGCCGTAGACACGCCGGGCACCGAAGCGGTCGAGCAGCCAGCCGCCGGGCACCTGGCCCAGGGCATAGGCCCAGGCGAACGCGGAGAAAATCATGCCCAGCATGACCGGGTCCAGGCCCAGGTCCGCAAGCACCTCGGTGCCGGTGATCGACAAGGTGGCGCGGTCGGCATAGTTGATGACGGTAATGACAAAGATCAGCGCCAGGACCAGGAAGCGATGGCGACCGATCCCGGCCAGGGCCTGCGGTGCGGCGACGGCGGTTTTGCTGTTCATGTGGACCCTCTTGCTTCTCGGTGGAAGCGATTGTTCTTGTGCGCAGAAGGGGTGGCCCTGGGGCCTTTGTGTTGCCTGTGCCGGCCTCTTCACGGGCATGCCCGCTCCCACAGGTACTGCACAATGCTCAGGACCTGTATCACGCCTGTGGGAGCGGGCGTGCCCGCGAAAGGGCCCTAAAGGTGAACCACCCGATTCGGCGGCAGCTCACCGCGCAAACAGGCCTCAAGGTTGAGCAAAACCATGCGCCCCATCTCCAACCGGGTCTGCAGCGTGGCGCTACCCCGATGCGGTTGCAGGCTGACCTGGTTCAGGTCCAGCAAGGCCGGGGGCACGTAAGGCTCGTCTACGAAAACATCCAGCCCGGCCCCGGCAATGCGCCCTTCGCGCAACGCTTCGACCAGTGCGGCTTCATCCACCAACTTGCCGCGCGCCACGTTGACCAGATAACCCTGCGGCCCTAGCGCCTCCAGCACCTCGGCCGTCACCAGCACTTGCCCGCCGTCGGCGGCAGCGGCGACCACCAGCACATCCACAGACCGCGCCAGCTCAACCAGGTCCGCCTCATAGCGGTAGCCTGTGCCTGGCTGCTCGCGCCGCCCGTTGTAGGCAATGCTCATGTCGAACGCAGCAGCGCGGCGGGCGATTGCCTTGCCCACCTGGCCAAGGCCGACGATGCCCAGCGCACAACCGCTGACCCGGCGTGCCAGTGGCAAGTCGACCTTGCCCCACAAACCCTCGCGCACCAGCCGCTCACCCTCGCCCAGGCGGCGCAGGCTGCTGATGATCAGCCCCATGGCCAGGTCGGCAACGTCGGCAGTCAGCACGCCTGGCGTGGTGGTGACATGAATGCCGCGGCTGGCCGCATGGCGCAGGTCGACAGCGTCGGTGCCGATGCCACTGATGGCGATGATCTCCAGCGCAGGCAGCTGGTCCATCAGCGCGGTGGGCAAGCCTTTGGCACCGCCGGTAACCACGCCGCGAATGCGCGGGCCGGCCTGTTCCAGTAGCTGTTGCGGATTGGGCTGCTGGTACAGCCGATGGACCTGATAGGCACTGACCAATTGGGCATCGATGGCCTCAGGCAAGGGCTGGGTCAACAGCACTTCGATGGGGGTGTGGTTCATGGTGGGCGTCCGGCAGTTCAAAGACATGACTCGATGCTAGGCCGCCGTTTGATACAGGTCTAATATAGATGCTGGATCGAATAATTCAGGAATTGAATCATGGAGCTGCACCAGTTGCGCTGCTTCGTGGCCGTGGCCGAAGAGTTGCATTTCGGCCGCGCCGCGACCCGCCTGCACATGACCCAGCCACCCTTGAGCCGGCAGATCCAACTGCTGGAACATGCCCTGGGCGTATTGCTGCTCGAGCGCACCAACCGCCAGGCGCGGCTGACCCTGGCAGGCCAGAGCTTTCTCGAAGACGCCCGGCGCATCCTGCAGATCGCCGAGTCGGCCAGCCAATCGGCGCGGCGCATCGCCCACGGCGAAGCCGGCCGGCTGACCTTGGGGTTCACCGCCGTTGGCGCCTACAGCATGATCCCGCGCTTGCTGGTGCACGCCGGGCAGACTCTGCCGGATATCGAACTGGTGCTTAGCGAGCGCGTCTCCAGCACGCAGGTGCACGACCTGGAAGCGGGGCTGATCGACGTCGGCCTGGTGCGCCAGGTGTTGCCCAGCGCGCGCGTGGAGTACTTGCCGATCCACCGTGAACCCTTCGTCGCCGCCCTGCCCGCCGGGCATGCGCTGGCGGCGCGTGAGCGGCTCAGGCCGGGCGACTTCGACGAGCAACCGTTCGTGATGTACAGCGCCAACGAAGGGCGTTATTTCCATGACCGTATCGCCAACCTGTTTGCCCGGCATCAAGTGCAGCCCCGGTACTTGCATCAGTTGGGGCAGACGCATTCGATCCTGGGCCTGGTCAATGTAGGGCTGGGGTGCGCAGTGGTGCCGGCCTCGGCGCAAGCCCTGCGCCTGGAGCAGGTGGCGTTCAGGCCATTGGTGGGCATGGAGCAGCAGGCAGAGATCTTCCTGGCGTTCTGCCGGGATAACCCCAACCCGGTGCTGGGGGCATTCGTAGAGATGGCGCGGGCGTTTTTTGAAGCAGGTTGACAGGGAGCTGCTGGCCTTTTCGCGGGCTTGCCCGCTCCCACAGGTACAGCGCAAGATTCAACTGCTGCGCCGGACCTGTGGGAGCGGGCAAGCCCGCGAAGAGGCCAGCAGCCTTAACGCACCAGGCAAGGCTGCTTGTTATCAAAGCGCCAACCCGGAATCAGGAACTGCATCGCCACGCTGTCATCCCGCGCCCCCAGCGCCATGTTGCGGTAGCACTCATGGGCCTTGGCCAGTTGATCCTCATCCAGCTCCACCCCCAACCCCGGCCGCGCCGGCACATGCACATGGCCGTCGACAATGCGCAGCGGCTCACGGGTCAGGCGCTGGCCGTCCTGCCAGATCCAGTGGGTGTCGATCGCGGTGATCTCACCCGGCGCGGCAGCCGCCACCTGGGTGAACATCGCCAGCGAAATATCGAAGTGGTTGTTGGAGTGCGAACCCCAGGTAAGCCCCCAGTCGTTGCACATCTGCGCCACCCTCACCGAGCCCTGCAAGGTCCAGAAATGCGGGTCGGCCAGCGGAATGTCCACCGACTGCAACTGGATCGCATGGCCCATCTGCCGCCAGTCGGTGGCGATCATGTTGGTAGCCGTGGGCAAACCCGTAGCGCGACGGAACTCGGCCATCACCTCGCGGCCCGAGTAGCCGTTCTCGGCCCCGCACGGGTCTTCGGCATAGGCCAGCACATCGTGTTTGTCGCGGCACAGGGCGATGGCTTGCTTGAGTGACCAGGCCCCGTTGGGGTCCAGGGTGATGCGTGCTTCGGGGAAGCGTTCGGCCAGCGCCGTCACTGCTTCCATTTCCTCTTCCCCCCGCAGCACGCCGCCCTTGAGCTTGAAGTCGCTGAAGCCGTAACGCTGCTTGGCCGCTTCGGCCAGGCGCACCACGGCCTCGGGTGTCAGGGCCTTTTCATGGCGCACACGGAACCAGTCGTCGTCACTGTCCGCTTCGTTGCGGTAGGCCAGGTCGGTCTGCTGGCGGTCGCCGATATAGAACAGATAGCCCAGCATCTTCACCGCATCACGTTGCTGGCCCTCGCCCAGCAGCGCCGCCATTGGCACACTCAGGTGCTGGCCGAGCAGGTCGAGCAGCGCCGATTCGATCGCCGTCACGGCATGCACGGTGATACGCAGGTCGAAGGTCTGCAGGCCGCGCCCTGCCGAGTCGCGGCTGGCGAACGTCTGGCGCATGGCATTGAGCACGCGCTGGTAGTGACCGATCGGCTGGCCTACTACCAGGCTGCGGGCGTCTTCCAGGGTCTGGCGAATGCTCTCGCCACCCGGCACTTCGCCAAGGCCCGTGTTGCCCGCGCTGTCGCGCAGTACCACCACGTTACGGGTAAAGAACGGGCCATGTGCGCCACTGAGGTTGAGCAGCATGCTGTCGTGGCCAGCCACCGGAATCACGCGCAGGTCGGTGACCACCGGGGTGCTGGTGTGAACGGCGGGTGTTGTCTGCATATTCATGGTTGTTGTCTCGCAGTCGTCAGTGGGTCTGGCCCAAGGCCGCAGGGGCCTTCAGGCTATCGGAAGGTGCGCCCTTGGGGCGTGTACGTACGAAGAAGATGGCAATTGCCGCCAGCACCGAAGTCACCGCCAGGCCATACAACCCGCCCTGGATCGAGCCGGTCTGCTGCTCCAGCAGGCCGAACGTGGTGGGGGCAACGAAGCCGCCGAGGTTGCCGACCGAGTTGACCAGGGCTATCACCGCCGCCGCGATGCGAGCATCCAGGTAGCCCTGCGGGATCGGCCAGAACAGTGACGAGGCCGACTTGAAGCCGATGGCGGCAAAGCACACGGCGACAAAGGCGAACACCGGCCCGCCAGTGGTGGACATGAACATGCCGATGGCCGCGACCACCAGGGCGCCTGCCACCCAGGCCTGCTGGAACTTCCAGCGTGCCGAACCGGCAGCGAAGGCATACATGGCCAGGATCGAGATCAACCACGGAATGGAGTTGAGGAAGCCGACCTGCAGGTCGCTGAGGTCGCCCATGCGCTTGATGATGCTCGGTAGCCAGAAGGTGGCCGCGTAGATGGTCAGCTGGATGCAGAAGTAGATCAGGCAGAACAGTACGATCTGGCGGTCCTTGAGCAGGCTCCATGCCGACGGCTTGACCGCACCCAGCGCCTCGCGCGCTTGCTGTTCACGGTCGATGGTCGCGACCAGCGCATCCTGCTCGGCCTGGCTTAGCCACTTGGCGTCCTGCGGTTTGGAGTCGAGCCAGAAGAACACGAAGAAGCACAACGCCACCGAGGCCATGCCTTCGATGAACAGCATCCACTGCCAGCCGTGCAGGCCGAGCCCCTGGATTTGCATCAAGGCCCCGGCCAAGGGGCCGGAAATCAGCGAAGCCAGCGCCGACCCGCTGAGAAAAATGGCGATTGCCTTGCCCCGCTCGGCCGCCGGCAACCAGCGGGTGAAGTAGTAGATCACCCCAGGGAAGAAGCCCGCTTCGGCCACGCCGAGCAGAAAGCGCAGTACATAGAACTGGGTTTCGTTCTGCACGAAGGCCATGGCCGTGGCCACCAGCCCCCAGGTGAACATGATGCGGGTCAGCCACAAGCGGGCACCCACCTTCTGCAGCAGCATGTTCGAAGGCACCTCGAACAGCGCGTAGCCGATGAAGAACAGCCCGGCACCAAAGCCAAAGGCCGCAGCGCTGATGCCCAGGTCGCTTTCCAGGTGCGGGCGGACGAAGCCGATGTTGACGCGGTCCAGGTAGTTGACGATGAACATGATGACGAACAGCGGCAGCACGTGGCGCTTGACCTTGGCCACGGCGCTGGCCAACGCGTCGCCTTCATTCCGGGCAGACGGAGCGAGGGTGTCGTTCACAGGTGGATCTCCCACTAAATTGTTTTTGTGCGGGTCGGGGTTGTCTGACATGGCAGTGGGAACGAGCATAGGCCCCGAGACGTTGTACGACAAGATCAACAACATCGCTCAAATGGCAAAATACAAGCTGCAATAAAGCCAATTTGTTTGGATCTTGCAAAAACGACCAGTCTAACTGCACACTCGTATGGCGAAAAATTAGGCAAAAAATATTTTTATCAATTAACTTGTCATACAAGCTCAACACGAGATAGACCACAGCATGCTTCCTGATCACGCGCACAAACGCGGCCACAGCCGCGCACATGACCTGGTCTCCCGCCTGACCCAGCAGATTCTGCTGGGCACCTTCAAGCCCGGCGACAAACTGCCGTCGGAGAACAAACTGGTACGCGAGCACGGGGTTAGCCGCACGGTGGTTCGCGAAGCCTTGTCGAAGTTGCAGGCTTCGGGGCTGGTGGAACCGCGCCACGGTATCGGCACCTTCGTGATGGCGCGCCAAGCCCAGGCCGGGTTGCGCGTTGCAGCGGAAAGCGCAGCAAATGTGCGCGACTTGCTGGAGCTGCGGATTGGCCTGGAAGGCCAGGCCGCCGCGCTGGCAGCGCTACGCCGCGATGATGGGCAGTTGGCGCGCATGCGCCAGGCACTGGATGACTACCAGGACCTGGCGGCGGCAGGTGACAGCTGCATCGAGGCCGACCGGCGTTTTCACCTGCTGATTGCCGAAGCCACCGGCAACCTGTATTTCACCGAGATGCTGCTGCAGCTGGGTAACGGCTTGATTCCGCGCAACCGCATGGCCCAAGCCGAGCGCAGTGGATCGAAGATGGCAGCGCAGGCATACCTGGCCAACCTGGAGCACGAGGCAATCCTCAATGCCATCCGCCGGCAAGACCCGGATGCGGCACGCGCGGCGGTGTGCCTGCACCTGTCCAACAGCCGCGACCGGCTGCTACCCGATTGACGGGCAATTGCGGCACAGCGGCCCCGGCGCTTACCAGGTCAGGCAGATCTTGCCGAAATGCCGGTTGCTCTCCTGGTAACGGAACGCGTCGACGATCTGCTCCAGCTCGAAGTGCTTATCCACCACCGGCCGCAAACCGTTGGCATCAATGGCCCGCACCATCGCCTGCTGCTGCGCCCGGCTGCCTACCAGCACTCCTTGCAGGCGAATCTGCCGCACCAATGCCTGCACCAGCGGCAGTTGCCCGGCCACGCCAGTAAGAATGCCGATCAACGACACATGCCCGCCGATCCGTGCAGCGATCATCGACTGCTCCAGGGTAGCCGGGCCACCCACCTCGATCACGTGATCGACACCACGGTTATGGGTCAGCTCGCGCACTTTCTCCCCCCATGCCGGGGTGCGCTTGTAGTTGATCAAGTGGTCAGCGCCCAAGGCCTTGAACCGCTCCAGCTTGGCATCGCTGGACGAGGTGGCGATCACCGTGGCACCTGCCAGCTTGGCGAACTGCAGGGCGAAGATCGACACGCCACCGGTGCCCTGCACCAGCACCGTGTCGCCCGGTTTGAGGTGGTCGTCGCACATCAGCGCGCGCCAGGCGGTCACGCCGGCAGTGGTCAGGGTGGCGGCTTCGGCATGGCTGAAGCCCGAAGGTGCCAGGGTAAACGCGGTGGCACGGGCGGTGACCTGTTCGCGGGCGTAGCCATCGATGCCGTCACCCGGCACCCGGGCAAAGCCTTCGACATTGGCCTGGCCATCGAGCCAGTCCGGGAAGAACGTACTGACGACACTGTCGCCGACCTGAAACTCGCTGACGCCGGCCCCTACGGCAACGACTTCGCCCGCACCGTCGGCCATGGGGATGCGCCGCTCACTCGGCCCCCACATGCCACTCACCACGGCGAAGTCGTGGTAGTTCAGGGAACTGGCGTGCAGGCGCACGGTGATCTCGCCGGCCTGAGGGGCCGCAGCCTCGCTGCTGCCGACCTCGACCTTGTCGTAGCCGCCGCCAGGTTGAACGTAGATGGCCTTGCTGGTCATGGGTTGGGTCTCCGTATCAACGTCAGGAATGGAAATGAGCATAGACAGGTCTATGGGCTGCAAAAGCTTCACGGGCTTTGCAGCAGCGGCGTTGTGTCGCGATCGGGCTGCGCACTATCGACTCAGCCCAGCATCACCTTCAGTGCCCGGCAATCGACCGCGTGCCAATCCACCAGTTGCGGCCATGGGTTATCGGGCACATTCACCAATATCGTGCGTGCCCCCGCTGCGCGCCCGCAGTCCAGGTCAAAACGGTAGTCACCCACCATCACCAGCTCGCTCGGCGCCACGCCCCAGGCCGCGGCAATCTTCAGCAACCCATCCGGGCTCGGCTTGGGTGCCGCCTCGTCACGCCCGAGCACATGCTCTACCGGGAAGCAGTCCGCCAGGCCGATCGCTTCCAGCGTCACATGGGCCAGTTCCCGCGCATTGCGGGTCAGTATCCCCAACCGGCAACCACGCGCAGCCAGTTCGCGCACCAGTTCAACCGCCCCGGTCGCCGCGGTGGAGGCCTCCGCCAGCTCACGCTCATGCTCCAGCAGCCAGGCATGCTTGGCCGCGGCTTCGTCGGCTGGCAAAGCCGCCAGGTGGGTAAGGATGTCGTCTTCGGCAGGGATACCCAGCGCCTCCCGAATGGCGGCAAAGTCATGCACCGCCACGGTCAGGGTGCCGTCCATGTCGAACACCCAGTTGCGCACCTGCTGCAGGCTCATGCCCAGTCCTTGCGGTGGCGAATCAGGCCTTCCTGGCTCGACGATGCCACCAGTTGCCCGGCCTGGTTGAAAATGCTGCCGCGGCAGAAGCCACGGGAATTACCTGCCCACGGGCTATCGGTGGCATACAGCAGCCACTGGTCGGCACGCAGGTTGCCGTGGAACCACAGCGAATGGTCGAGGCTGGCGATCTGCATGTCACGCTGCCAAACCGACTTGCCATGCGGCACCAGCGCAGTGGTGAGCAGGCCGAAGTCCGAGGCGTAGGCCAGCAGGTACTTGTGCAGGGCCGGCACGTCGGGCAGGTTGCCGTCTGCGCGGAACCACGCATATTTCACCGGGTCGCCTGGCTTGGGGTTGAACGGGTCACGCTCGGTGACCGGGCGAATCTCGATTGGCTTGGCGCACAGCACCTTGTCGCGGATGCGTTCAGGCAGATGGTCTGCCATGGCACGCGCCAGTTCCACTTCGGTAGGCAGGTTTTCCGGGCCGACCACGTCGGGCATCTGCGCCTGGTGGGCGAAGCCTTCCTCGTCGTACTGGAACGAGGCGCTACAGGTGAAAATGGTCTGGCCCTTCTGGATCGCCGTCACCCGCCGGGTGCTGAAGCTGCCGCCATCACGCACACGGTCCACCGAGTACACCACCGGCAGGCTGGCGTCCCCCGGGCGCAGGAAATAACCATGCAGCGAGTGCACATGACGCGCGTCTTCGACCGTCTGGCTGGCTGCCGACAACGACTGGCCCAGCACCTGGCCGCCGTACAGCTGGCGGAAGCCCAGGTCTTGGCTGCGCCCACGGAACAGGTTCTCCTCGATGGCTTCGAGGCTCAACAGGTCGACCAGGTCGTCCAACACATGACTCATTGGGGCATCTCCGTAGAAGCGAGCCTTGCTCGCGCTGCGCCGCCTGGGCGGCGCTCGAACTCACAGGCGCCGAACCCCTTGCGGCCCAGCGCCCTTTCAATGGGCAAATAATACAGCGTTTGCCATTCGCACCGAGCATGGCTGTGCATTCAGGCGCGCAGGGTGTGCTCCCAGTGCGCACGGTCGATGCGGTACAGCACATGCGGGCGTAGCGGGTGGCCTGCGGGCAGGCGCGGGTGCTCGAAGCTACCGCGCAGGTCTTGCTGCATGCCGATGGCCTGCATCACCTTTTGCGATGGCAAGTTACTTTCGGCAGTGAACGACACCACCTCGTTCAGGCGCAATTGGGCGAACGCACAGCGCAGGCAGGTCCACGCGGCTTCGCTGGCAAAGCCCAGCCCCCAGTGGCGCCGGGCCAGGCGCCAGCCAATCTCCACGGCTGGCGCGAAATCGGCGTCAAAGTTTACCTGCAGCAAGCCGGTCATGCCGATGAATGCACCGCTGTCCTTGCGCTCCAGCGCCCACAAACCAAAACCGTATTCGTTGAAGTGCCCGCGTATCCGGCCAATCAGCGCGGCAGCTTCAAGGCGTGTGAGCGGTGCCGGGAAGTAACGCATCACCTGCGGGTCGGCACACAGCGCCGCAAATTCACGCAGGTCATCGTCGTGCCATTGGCGCAGCACCAGCCTTGCGCTTTCCAGTTGAAGGGTGGAGGTCATCGGGCCTGCTCCGGTTTTGCCGAATTACAGTCTACAGCGTAGGCGCCGGCGCGGTGTTCACCCAACAGGCCGCAACCGAATGCAATTTTCACACGCCCTTCACCGGCCCCCGACAGCTCGCTTAGCAAAATGCGGCCATCACTGCCGTGCCCGCCACGGCCCTGTCACTGGAGCAACGCATGCTATCGAGCAATACCCTGGGGCACCCTGCCATTCACGCCCGGCGCAAACGGCGCCTGTCTCGCAAAGCCCTTGGTGCCGCACTTGGCTTGTGCATGGTCGTGGCGGCCTTGACCACCTGGCTGGCGACGAGGACGCATATCGTGGACCTTGGCATCGAGCAACAACTGAGTGACAGCGGCCTGCTGCAGCACTGGGCCGACGGTGCCGTGATCGTGATGATCCGCCACGCCGAACGCTGCGACAGCGCCCCGGGCCCGTGCCTGGACGACCCCACCGGCATTACCGTGGCCGGCAGCCAGGCTGCCACGCGGGTGGGCCAAGGCATGCACCAACTGGGCCTGGCCAACACCGATATGCTCAGCAGCCCGAAACTGCGCACCCGGCAAACCGCGCACTTCATCCTCGGCCAGGCGGTGGCCAGCGAAGACTGGCTGGAAAGCTGCGACAGCCAGTTCGCCAGCGATGCCCTGGCGCACAAGCGTGCCGGGCACAACCTGGTGCTGGTGACCCATAACGGCTGCATCGATCACTTCGCCCGCCAGCAGCACGTGGCCGGCGGCGAGCGTGAAAGCGCCTACGCCAGCGCGCTGTTCGTTTCGGTGGACGGTAACGGCAAGGCACGCATCCTCGGGCGCCTGAATGAGCCCGACTGGCAGCGGGTGCTGGCCAGCGCCGCAAAATAGCAGTGGCCTGCTCGGGCCTCATCGCCGGCAAGCCACACAGGCGCTGTGGCAAACACCTGTCAGCCCTGATGCGGCCCATGTGGGAGCCGGCTTGCCGGCGATTGGGCAGCAAAGCTGCCCCGGCCATGGCAAGATCAGCACTGGCCCTGACCGCGACCTCCCCCATGCCGTTGCCGCTGATCTACCACGAAGACTACAGCCCGGAGTTCCCTGCCGAGCACCGCTTCCCGATGGACAAGTTCCGCCTGCTGCACGACCACCTGGTCGACAGTGGGCTGACCACCGACCAGGCTTTGCTGCGCCCAGACATCTGCCCCAACGATATCCTCGCCCTGGCCCATGACCGCGACTACATCGCACGCTACATGAATGGCGAGCTGTCCCGCGAAGACCAACGTCGCCTCGGCCTGCCCTGGAGCGAAGCCTTGGCCCGGCGCACCGTACGGGCCGTGGGCGGCTCGCTGCTGACGGCCGAACTGGCGCTGCAGCATGGCGTTGCCTGCCACCTGGCCGGTGGCACCCACCATGCCCACTACGACCACCCTGCCGGCTTCTGCATCTTCAATGACCTGGCAGTGATCAGCCGCTACCTGCTGGAGGCCGGCCGTGTCCAGCGGGTGCTGATCTTCGATTGCGACGTGCACCAGGGCGACGGCACCGCACGCATCCTGCACGATACCCCGGAGGCCATCACGGTCTCGCTGCACTGCGAACAGAACTTCCCGGCACGCAAGGCCCACAGCGATTGGGACATTCCCCTGCCGCGGGGCATGGGCGACACCGCCTACCTGAACGTGGTGGACGACACCCTCAACTACCTGCTGCCGCTGTATCAACCCGACCTGGTGCTGTACGACGCCGGCGTCGATGTGCACAAGGACGACGCGCTGGGCTACCTGCAACTGACGGACGCCGGCGTGGCCGCCCGCGACGAGGCCGTGCTGCGCCACTGCCTGGGCCGCGATATTGCGGTAATGGGTGTGATCGGCGGCGGCTACAGCAAGGACCGGGTGGCCCTGGCCAAACGTCACGGCATTCTTCACCACAGCGCTGCGCGTGTCATCGGTTGTTCACAATGACTGTGGAACCGCTTGTGGATAACCTGCGGGAAAGCCGCTGCAGGCCTTTAGCAGCAGGGCCTGCAGAACACTGGTTGTTTTTTGACCAGTGCTTCCGGGGGCAGCGCTGCGCTAGAATGCGCCTCTTTTCCACAGCCTGCTGCCCACCATGCCCGATTTCAACCCCGCATCGCCTCCCCTTGCTGTCGTCATCGGTGGCGGCCCCGCCGGCCTGATGGCCGCTGAAGCCCTGGCCCAGGCAGGCTTGGCGGTCGAGGTGTTCGATGCCATGCCTTCGGTGGGCCGCAAGTTCCTGCTGGCGGGTGTCGGCGGTATGAACATCACCCATTCCGAGCCTTACCCCGCGTTCGTGGCCCGTTATGCCGAACGCCAAGGTGAAATCGGCACGCTGCTGGGCGAGTTCGACGCGGATGCTTTGCGCCAGTGGATTCACGGCCTGGGCATCGAGACCTTCGTCGGCACATCAGGCCGGGTATTCCCCAGCGACATGAAAGCCGCCCCGTTACTGCGCGCCTGGCTCAAGCGCCTGCGCGACAGCGGGGTAGTTATCCACACCCGCCATCGCTGGCTCGGCTGGAACGCCGAGGGGGCCTTGCGCATCGCTTATCCACAGGGCGAACGCCTGGTCAACGCCGCTGTGCTGGTGCTGGCGCTGGGCGGCGGCAGTTGGGCGCGCCTGGGTTCCGACGGCAGCTGGCAAGCGCTGCTGGCCGAACGGGCTGTGGATATCTCGCCCCTGCAACCGAGCAACTGCGGTTTCGAGGTCGCCGGCTGGAGCGCGCTGTTGAAAGACAAGTTCGCCGGCGCGCCGCTGAAGAACATCGCCCTCAGCGTGCCTGGCAGTGCACCGCGCAAAGGTGAGTTCATCCTCACCGCGCAAGGTGTGGAAGGCAGCCTGGTGTATGCCTGGTCGGCGCCGGTGCGTGAGGCCATCAACCGCGATGGCCGGGGCGTGTTGTTGCTTGACCTGTTGCCGGACAAACCTGTGGACAAGATTGCCCAGGCACTGGCCAGGCCACGGGGGTCGCGCTCCATGGCCAAGCACCTGCACAGCCAGCTGGGTATCGATGGGGTAAAAGCCGCACTGTTGCGCGAGCTGACCGACCCTGCAACCTTTGCCAGCCCTGAAGCGTTGGCGCACGCGATAAAGGCCCTGCCAATCATCCTGGTGCGCACGCGGCCGCTGGATGAAGCGATCAGCAGCGCCGGCGGTGTCCGTTTCGAGGGGCTGGATGCAGGGCTGATGCTCAAAGGCATGCCGGGGGTGTTTTGTGCCGGCGAGATGCTGGACTGGGAGGCACCGACCGGGGGCTACCTGCTCACCGCATGCTTTGCCAGCGGGCAGCACGCCGGGCGGGCTGCTGCACAATGGCTCAAAGCCCAGGGCTGACACCGCCCCACTGTGGGCGCCGCGAGGCTAGGGTTTGCGCTTGCGCGGCCCGCCATTGAAGCTGGGTACCTTGCGCACCGCCTTCACCGCAGGCTCGGCATTGCCCCCCTCGGTGCTGTCCATCCAGCGCCCCAAGCCACGCTTGGCGCTGTTCTCTTTCGGCTTTTTGGGCTTCTTCGGCTTCTTGATCACCTGGCCACTGGCGTCGGTCATCGGCACCCGGTGATCCGGAATGAAGTCCGGTTCTTCATGACGCGGCAGGGTCTGGCGGGTCAGCACCTCAATCGCCGCCAGCAGCTGCACTTCATCGGCGCATACCAGCGAAATCGCCTCGCCCTTGTTGCCGGCCCGCCCGGTGCGGCCGATACGGTGCACGTAGTCCTCGGCAACGATGGGCAGGTCCAGGTTGACCACCAGCGGCAAATCGTCGATATCCAGGCCACGGGCAGCCACGTCGGTGGCCACCAGCACCTGGATTTCCCGGGCCTTGAAGCTGTCCAGCGCGCGCTGGCGGGTCGCCTGCGGGCGGTCACCGTGGATACCGTCGGCATTCACACCCTCGGCCAGCAAGCGCGCCACCAACTGGTCGACGCCGTTACGGGTCTTGGCAAATACCAGCACCTGCTTCCAGCGCTGCTTGCGCATCAGGTGGCAGAACAGGTCTTCCTTGCGCTTTTTATCCACAGGTACCAGCCACTGCTTGACGCTGGCGGCAGTGGCATTGCGTGGGCTGACTTCGATACTCAACGGGTCATTCAGGGCCAGCCCTGCCAGCAGGCGGATCTGCTCGGAGAACGTGGCGGAAAACAGCAAAGTCTGGCGCTTGCGTGGCAACGCGGCATAGACCGATTGCAGCTCTTCGGCAAAGCCCAGGTCGAGCATGCGGTCGGCTTCGTCCAGCACCAGGGTCTGCACCTGGTTGAACTTGACCGCGTTCTGCCGGAACAGGTCGAGCAGGCGGCCAGGGGTGGCGACCAGCAGGTCGACGCCACGGCGCAGGCGCATCATCTGCGGGTTGATGCTGACCCCGCCGTACACCGCATAGGTGCTCAACGGCAGGTTCTCGGCGTACTCGCGCACATTGTTGTGCACCTGCTCGGCCAGCTCTCGGGTCGGCACCAGCACCAGGGCACGGACCGAGTTGCTGGCCACTTTCTCGCCTTCCAGGGCCAGGCGCTGCAATACCGGCAGGGCAAAGCCTGCCGTTTTTCCGGTGCCGGTCTGGGCCGCGGCCATCAGGTCGCGGCCGGCCAGCACGGCGGGAATGGCCTTGGCCTGCACCGGCGTGGGGGTGGTGTAGGCCAGCTGCTGCAAGGTGCGCAGCAGCGGTTCGATCAGGCCGAGTTGGGCGAAATTCATGGCAATACCGTCAGGGGTTCAGCGAAGCCGGCAAGTTTACCGCATCGCTCCTGCCTACTTGCAGATTTCGCCTCTCAACGGCAACACGGGTTTGGCAGGCTTGCGCCACTGCGGCAGGCCGATCAGCACCACTGCGCCAATGATCACCGCCATCGCCACGCACTCTTCGGCACCGATCTGTTCACCGGCAAACAGGATCCCCAACAGCACCGCCACGGCCGGGTTGACGTAGGCGTAGCTGGTGGCAGCTGCCGGGCGCACGTGCTTGAGCAGGTACATGTAGGCGCTGAAGGCCAGGATAGAGCCGAAGAACACCAGGTAGGCCAACGCGCCCCAGCCGGCAGCGCTTGGCACCTGCGTCATGCGCTCGCCCGACAGCAGGCTGCCCAGCAACAGCACTGCGCCACCCACCAGCATTTCTGCGGCACTGGCCATTGGCCCCTGTGGCAGGGGCAGGCTTTTGCTCCACACCGAACCGAATGCCCACGAGGCCGCGGCAAAAATGATCAGCGCTGCGCCAATCGGGCTCGCCTGCAGGTTGGACCCCAGGTTCAACAGGGCGATACCCAGCAGCCCAAGGGCAATGCCCGCCCACTCCAGTTTCGAGTTGCGGTGCCCGAACAGCAGGCCGAACAGCAAGGTGAACAGCGGCACCGTCGCCACCGCCAGGGCTGCCACCCCCGAGGCCACGCCGGCGTGCTCGGCCACCGTTACCCCACCGTTGCCGCAACTTAGCAGCAGAAAGCCGATTGCCCCGGCAGCCCGCCATTGCGGCCACGTGGGTGCCGGCGCCCCGCGCCAGCGCAGAAAACCGTACAGCAGGCTACCCGCGATCAGGAAACGCACACCGGCCATGAGCATCGGTGGCCAGCTCTCGACGCCAATGCGGATGAACAGGTACGTGGAGCCCCAGACCAGGTACAGCGCCAGGAAGGCGCCGATGAGCAACCAGGGAAAGCGACGGGAGGCAGGCATTGGAACACTCGAAATCCGTTTACGGGTGAACAGTCTAGGGGCCTGCCTGAGCGAACAGAAGTTACAGAATGGCTTGAAATGAGCGGCACACCTTCGGTGCATTCGGCTTGAAGCGGGCGCCGCTTGAAGCGAGCGCCGAACACGCCTCAAGCATACTTGACCAGCGCCTCGCGCAGCTTCGCTGCCGGTGTTTTCTGCAACCGGCACAACAGGCCATGCGAGAGCTGCTGCACACCATGCTGTTCTCGCAACACGCCGGCCAGGTGCTGCATCAGGTTGGCGGCCATTTCGGCATCGGCCATGGCCCGGTGCGCAGTACCGGTGTCCGGCAGCCCCGCCCAGCGGGTCAGGGTGCCCAGCTTGTGGTTCGGCGCTGCCGGCAACAGGCGCCGCGACAACAACAGCGAACAGGCAAATGACTGGCTGCGGCTGCGGCCGATGCGCGCCAGTTCGTAATCCCAGAACTTCTGGTCGAACGCGGCGTTGTGTGCCAGCAGCGGGGTTTCACCCACAAACTCGGCCACCTCGTTCATGACCTTGTCGACCGGCGGCGCACTGCGCAGCATCGCCGTGGTGATGCCGGTCAGCCCGGCGACGAATGCGGGTACCGGCACACCGGCGTTCATCAGGCTCTGGTAGCGCTCGACAATGCGCCCGCCTTCCAGCATGACCACCGCCACTTCGGTGGCGCGGCAGCCGGCACCGGGGGAAATGCCGGTGGTTTCAAAGTCGATGACAGCGATACGTTCCACGAATGACCTCAGTGCTTGAGCAACAACTTACCCTCGATGGGTACATAGCGGCTGGCGGCACGGATCAGTGACAGCGCCGTCAGCCCGGGCACACCATACACCACCGCCTCAGTGCCGTGGCGCTGGATCACCCGCTCCAGCAGCAGGTCGAAATCGCCGTCACCCGAGGCCAGCACCACTTGGTCGACCCTGCTGGCGGCGTCGATCACATCCAGGGTAATGCCCACGTCCCAGTCGCCTTTGGCCGAGCCGTCGCTGCGCTGGATGAAGGGTTTGAGGCGCACGTCGAAACCAAGGTTGCGCAAGATCTGCTGGAACTGTTGCTGCTTGCTGTCGCCGCGGTCAATGGCATACGCCACGGCCTCGACGATCTGCCCTTCGCGGCAGACATCGGCCCACAGGGCGGTGTAGTTGAAATGGCAACCATGGGCTTGGCGCACGGTGTAGTAGAGGTTCTGCACATCGGCGAACAGCGCGATCTTTTTCACCTGGGAACCTCGTGTCTGGCCTGGAATGCCGGGGCCGCTGCGCTGCCCCGGAAATGCCAGCAGTATGCCAGACCTGTCAGACGTAGGAGTCGTCGTCCGAGAAGAACCCACCGTCATCGCTGCTGTAATCGGTGTCGGCGTACCCACCCTGGTCGCTGCCCCAGCCACCGTTGTCGGCCACTTGCTGCTGCCCGCCCTGGTCATTCCAGCCACCGCTGTCACTGGCTGGCGCAGGCTCTTCCTTGATCACCTCGACCACCTCTTCGGGCTGGGCGTTGTGGTTGAACAGGCTGCTGATACCTTGCGCCAGCAATACACCACCAGCCACACCGGCGGCGGTCTGCATGGCGCCACCGAGGAAGCTGCTGGCACCACTGCGTGCCGGCGCAGCGCCCATGCCAGGCTGCTGTGCTTGCGGTTGCGCATAGGCCGGTGCCGCCGGCTCACGCCAGCCGCCAGCCGATGCCACCGCAGGCGCTGGCCGCTGTGGCTGCACCGGCGGCGCTGCAGTGCGCCCGCCCGTACCAAAAATGCTGGACAGGAAACCGCCACCGCCAGCGCTGGGCGCACTGTTGCCGCCCTGGGCCGCCTGGGCACGGGCCTGTTCCAGCTCGGCCTGCAGTTGCTTGTTCTGCTCGTCGAGGCGCTTGAGCGCCGCTTCCTGCACCAGGATCGCCTGGGCCATGTAGTAAGGCGCAGCCGGCTGCTGGCGCAGGTGCTGCTCGATGCAGGCCTGGGCCTGCGGGTCGCGCGGCTGGCTGGGGTCTTCGGCTTGCTTGAGACGGCCGAACAGGCCGTCGATCAGGGTTTGTTCTTCAGTGTTCATGGGGCGACCTCATGGGTAGCTGGACAACGGACAACCTCAAAGATGGGGCGTTGCGCCGCGCGATTCAATCGCTGCAAGGGTGAAACATTTTTCAGCAAGTGACAGCGCCACGCCTGCTTTGGGCTAAAGTGATGCACCTGTTTTTACTGCCATGCGATATAGCCCGATGAATCCGCTGAGCGTCCTGCGCGACTCCCTGTACTTTTTCCGCCGCCACCTGCCGAACATCATCCAGCTGTGCCTGCCGCTGGTCGTGCTGGAGGCCCTGCTCACCCAACTGCTGTACCGGCAACTGGGCGACCAGGCATCGCCCGCCTACGGCATGCTGATCAGCCTGCTGTGCTATCCGCTGTACAGCGCCGCCCTGATCCTGTACCTGGACACCCGTAGCCAGGGCCAGGACATCGCCAAGCGCGACCTGTTCGCCCGCGCCTTGCAACTGTGGCCGCAACTGGCCCTGCTGATCCTGATCAGCTCGCTGCTGATCATGGCGGGCCTGGCCCTGTTCGTATTCCCGGGCGTGTGGGTCATGATCAACCTGGTGTTCGCCGAGTACCTGCTGGTACTGCGCGGCCGGCCGGTGGTGCAGGCCATGCGCGACAGCGCCAGCATGACCACCGGGCATTTCATGCGCATCATGGTTTGCGTGGTCGCGGTACTGGCCCCGATCTGGCTGATCGACGGGTTGCTGCTCATGGCGTTCCCCGAGCCATCGCCGGCCATGGAGCTGGCCATGGACAGCCTCAGCGGCTTCCTGCAGCTGTTCAGCACCGTGGTGCTCTACCGGCTGTTCATGTTGCTGGAAGAAAAAGCCGGCGCCTGAGGGCGCCCTCCCGGTCGCCTGCCAGCGCGCAGGGCACCGCGCCGCCTTCAGGTGCCCCGTGGCTTGGCCCGGGCCGTGGCCTCTGCCACCAGTGGGTCATCTGGCCAGTAGTGCTTGGGATAGCGCCCTTTGAGGTCCTTTTTCACCTCGGCGTAGGTCGTACGCCAAAAATTGGCCAGGTCCTGGGTGACCTGCACCGGGCGCCGTGCCGGTGACAGCAGGTGCAGCTTGACCTGCTGGCGGCCGTTGGCGATACGCGGGGTGTCGGCCAGGCCAAACAACTCTTGCAGGCGCACGGCGAGGATCGGCGGGTTCTCGCTGTAATCCAGCCGAATGTTCGAGCCAGAGGGCACGGCAAGGTGTGCCGGGGCCTGTTCTTCCAGGCGCTGCGGCAGCGGCCAGGGCAACAGGTTGCGCAGCAGCGATGGCAAGTCCAGGGCCGCGAAATGGCTCAGTCGGGAGACCTTGCCCAGATACGGCTGCAACCAGTCTTCCAGGCTGGCGAGCAAGGCCTCGTCACTGAGGTCGGGCCACTCGCTGTGGCCCTGCCCGGCCAAGTCCAGCTGGCGCAACAGTGCGACCCGCGCCTGCCACTGGCGCAGTTCCGGCGTCCAGGTCAGCAGGTTCAAGCCTTTGCGGCGGACCAGCCCAAGCAGCGCGCGAGCTTTGGCGTCGTTATCCAGGCCTGGCAGCGGCTCACGGCTGAGCACCAGCTCGCCCACCTTGAGTTGGCGCTCGGCGCGCAGTACCTGTTCACGCTCGTCCCAATCGAGCATGTCGACCTGCTCCACCTGCTCGGCCAGCACATCCTCGAACAGGCTGGAATCGAACGCTGCGGCCAGGTAGATACGCTCTTCACGCTGGCCCTGGCGGCTACCCAAGTCGGCGATTACCAGCCACGGGCGCTTCATCAGGGCATCGACCTCGGCAAACAGCGCCGCCCGGCCATTGGCCAGGCGGTACTCGGCTCCCCCTTCGCGGCGCTGCTGGGCAACGCGGTCGGGGTAGGCCAGTGCCAGCAGTGCACCCAGCCAGCGTGGGTGGCCCGGTTCGGCGACCGCCGCGCTGGCCTTGCCACGTAGCAGGCCACGGTACTGGCGCGACAGTTGCCGGGCACGTTGCACGCCACCGTGGCCGCCCCGTACCGCCTTGCTCTCGCCACTGACCAGCGCCAACCGGCTGTGCAGGTCTGCGCCACCGCCGCGCTGTATATCCCGCTCGCCCAGCAGCGCCGCCACATCGCAGGCCATCTGTGCCAGGCCCAGCGCCTGGCCGCGCAGCAGCAAGTGCGCGATACGTGGATGCGCCGGCAGCTCGGCCATGGCCTGGCCGTGCTCGCTGAGGCTGTCGCGGCGGCCTGGCTTGAACGCGTTCAGCCGCGCCAGCAGGTCCTGGGCCTGAGCGAAGGCGGCCGCGGGGGGGTGGTCAAGCCAGCGCAACTGCTCGGGGGTGACGCCCCAGCGGGCCAGTTGCAGGGCCAGACCGGCCAGGTCTGCCTGCAGGATCTCGGCAGTGCCGTACGCGGGAAGCTGGTCATGTTGGGCCTCGGACCACAGGCGGTAGCACACGCCCGGCTCCAGGCGCCCAGCCCGGCCGGCCCGCTGGGTGGCACTGGCGCGGGAGATCCGCTGGGTGTCCAGGCGGGTCATGCCACTACCTGGGTCGAAACGCGGCACACGGGCCAGGCCGGCGTCGATCACCACCCGCACGCCCTCGATGGTCAGGCTGGTTTCCGCAATATTGGTGGCCAGCACCACCTTGCGCAGGCCCGCCGGCGGCGGGTCGATGGCAGCCCGCTGGGCATTGAGGTCCAGCTCGCCATGCAGCGGGCACAGCAGGATCTCGGGGCGCTCGCCCAAGGCCTCCTGCAGATGCTGGTGCACCCGGCGGATCTCGGCCTGGCCCGGCAGAAACACCAACACGCTGCCCGCCTGGTCGGCGAGCGCCTGCAGCACGCTTTCCACGACCCGGGGTTCGATGAATTCCCCCGGCTGGAACGGCCGCCCCCAGCGGATATCCACCGGGTGCATGCGGCCCTCGCTGCGCACGACCGGCGCGTCGTCCAGCAAGCGTGACAAGCGCTCGCCCTCCAACGTGGCAGACATCAGCAAGATTTTCAGGGGCGGGTCGTCACGCAGCAGCTCACGGCCGTTGAGGCTCAGCGCCAACGCCAAGTCGGCATCCAGGCTGCGCTCGTGATATTCGTCGAAAATCAGCAAGCCCACCCCTTCCAGTGCCGGGTCGGCTTGCAGGCGACGGGTAAGAATACCTTCGGTGACCACTTCGATACGGGTGCTGGGGCCCACCTTGCTGTCCAGGCGAATGCGGTAGCCCACGGTTTGCCCAACCTGCTCACCCAGCTCACTGGCCAGCCGCTCGGCCGCCGCGCGGGCGGCCAGGCGCCGAGGTTCCAGCATGAGGATGGTCTGCCCGGCCAGCCATGGCTCGTGCAACAACGCCAGCGGCACACGGGTGGTCTTGCCCGCCCCCGGGGGCGCCTCGAGCACCGCTTCGTCACGGGTTTGCAAGGCTTGGCGCAAAGCGGGCAAGGCCGCATCAATGGGTAATGAAATCATGGTGGTCCTCGAACAGTCTGGCGAGTATAACGGCGAACGCAGCCTGCCTTATCATGGTCTTAGCATCAGGCGCAGGCGCTTCGCTTGCCCTGCTCAATACCCTTTCGGAGATTGTCATGCGCATCCCAACCCGCGCCATCGGTGGCGCACTCGTGGTTACCCTGCTGACCCAACTGACCGCCTGCGGCACCATTTTCTACCCGGACCGTCGCGGCCAGATCGGTGGCAAGATCGACCCGGTGGTTGCCGCCATGGACGCTATCGGCATCCTCTTCTACGTGATCCCCGGGCTGATCGCCTTCGGCATCGACTTCGCCACCGGCGCCATCTACTACCCAGGCGGCCACACCGCCCAGGTCGATCCGGCAAAACTGCAACAGGCCGTCAGCCCGGATGGCAAGGTCGACAACCTGAAACTGCAGGCCATTCTTGAAACCGAACTGGGCCAGCGCCTGCCGCTTGACGACCCGCGGCTTATCCAGCACCGCGGCAGTGTCGAGCAATTGGCCAGCCTTGGCCTGATGCCAGCAGCCTGAACCACAAGGACCTGACCACGGATGATAACCACCCCGGCTGAACACCAGCGCCTGTTGCGCCTGGCCACCCGCGCCTCGCTGGCGGTGGCCGGCATCCTGGTAGTGAGCAAGGCGCTGGCCTGGTGGCTGAGCGGCTCGGTCAGCCTGCTGGCCGGGCTCACCGACTCGGCACTGGACGCCGTCGCCTCGTTCCTCAACCTGCTGGCCGTGCACTACGCCCTGCGCCCGGCTGATGACGACCACCGCTTCGGGCATGGCAAAGCCGAAGCCCTGGCCGGCATGGCGCAGGCGCTGTTCATCGGCGTCAGTGCCGTATTGATCGGCGTGCAGGCGGTCGAGCGCCTGCATACGCCACAACCCTTGGGTGATACCAGCATCGGTATCGCGGTGATGCTGCTGTCACTGGTGCTGACGGTCGCCCTGCTGGCGTTCCAATACAAGGTCATCCGCCTGACCGGCTCCACGGCGATCCGGGCCGACTCGCTGCACTACCGTTCGGACCTGCTGCTCAATAGCAGCATCCTGCTGGCGCTGTTACTGGCCCGTTTCGGCTGGCCGCAGCTGGATGCGCTGTTCGGCCTGGGCATTGCCCTCTACATCCTGTGGAGCGCGCTGCAGATCGCGCGCGAGAGTATCGCCATCCTGATGGACAAGGAGTTGCCCGGCGATGTGGGCGAGGAAATGGCCGCGCTGGTGTTGGCCATTCCCGGGGTCAAAGGCGTGCACGACCTGCGTACGCGGCTGTCGGGCAACCAGTGGTTCGTACAACTGCACCTGGATTTGCCCGGGCAGTTGCCGCTGCATGATGCCCATGAGCTGTGCGTGGAAGCCTCGCGGGTGATCCGCCAGCGTTATCCGCAAGCGGATGTGATGGTGCATGCCGACCCGGTCTGAACCTGCGCGTGGGTCAGTTGACGCTGTACCCTCGGCCGCTGAAGCAGGCCCCCAGTGCGCGTTGGTAACTGCTGAGCACATTCGGCGGCGGCGCGTAGGTCGCGGTGGCCGGGTCGAAGCCTGACTGGCTGACCGCCCAGCGGTGGCACTGGTAACGGTCCTGCTCCTGCTGCTCCGGGCCTTGGCCATACATCGGGTACGCCACCACGTCATAACCGCCCGCAACCGGCGGCGCGGGTGGCGGCGCCACCGCCGGCGGGTTGACCACCACATATTCCTGGCTGTCTGCCAGGTACTGGTAGTAGGTATCGGCAACCAGGAAGAACAACGCCCCACCCACCCACACTTCCCGTGCATACGGCGGCAGGTAATTGACCCGCACACCGTAAGGCGGGGTTACCACGATGTAATTGCCGCCATGCGGGCGGTACCAGTAGCCGCCGGAGTAGAAGTAGTCATGGCCGCGATAGGGCACTTTCCAGTAGCGGTCAGGGAAACGATCGACCGTGTGCCCAGGGCGGTACTGCGGCCCCGGCCCCCAGCCATTGCCATGGCCGTCCGGGCGCCCCTGCCAGTCGCCACCGGGCCTTGGCCCCGGCCCCCCGGCTTGCCAGCGATGCTCATCGCCATGGCGGCGGGGAATATCCTGGTAGTAGCCCTGCCGGGGCGGCTGGGTCTGGCGTACTTCGTCGCGGGCGTTCAGCGGCCGACCGGGCCCAGGGTCGCCGGGCCCTTCGGCCAGCGCCCCAAGGCTGATGCCCAACCCCAGCAAGCCAACACCTGCCAACTGCCAGATGCGCGACGTCATGGTATCCCTCTCGGTAGGTAAACTGCAGCAGGCAGCCAGTCTACCGTGCTCTTCAGGCCGGCCAATTAAAATTACCGAATTGAGTAGGAGGCGGGTTCACACCCGCCGTCCTCTCACACCACCGTGCGTACGGCTCCGTACACGGCGGTTCAAGCTATGCGGCTAAGCCGGTTGATCGTATCCAGTATCGAGACCAGTCCGAG
>Ga0308157_10003216_pt1 | contig 24342 bp, 23 predicted proteins | sample PhyBR1_FD_201035 | JGI IMG/M metagenome (GOLD analysis project Ga0308157, IMG submission 201035) | Phyllosphere microbial communities from UC Gill Tract Community Farm, Albany, California, United States - DLSLB.R1 | ecosystem: Host-associated > Plants > Phyllosphere > Unclassified | place: USA...
TTATTATGGTGCGATAAACGCGACCCTATTTGGGCTGCGAAAGTTCTGGTTGCCTCACGGCTGGAAAGGATGCTGTACATGGAAGCGAAGAAGATTGCACTGGCACTCGCTGCATCAATCGCGCTGATTGGTTGCGAACCTGCGGAGCAGGCAAAAAAGGAGAATATGCTGTCCTCTGAACTTGCAACGGCTGCAAAGCAGAAGGACCCGCTCCAAGCATTTCAGACGGTGCAGGCAGTCAAATCGAAGTTGTGTATGAGCGGAAATTGCAACGACAATCCGATGTGGGTAAAGGCAGGAGAGGATGAGGTCAAGTACCTCACAGCGGCGATAAAGCAGGGAAATTCAAAAGCCTTCGCAGCGCTATATGGCCCCGCACACGGTAACTCAGCACCGTCAATCGAACAGGTGAGAAGTCAGCCGTGGCTATTCAGTTTGCAGGAGGCCTATCAGAGTGAGCATATTTATGGTTGCCGCGCCAAGAAATCGTCGAGTGCGCTCTGCTGGCTTGACAGCTTCTCCAGCCCGCTGACAAGCTCAGGAGGAATAGGGCTTTGGCACGCCGCGCATCCTGCTAATAACAGGTCCAGCATTCGTTTGGCGGCCGGTGCATTGCTCCTCAACGCGGCCTCAAGCGTTGGTACCGTCATGCGCGGAGCGACAAGCAGCGCTGGTGTGGAAATATGCTGTCGCCACTGGTTTGAAAAGGCAGCATAGAACGTCTCCAATGTGTAGGCAAAGACCATCTTGGCGGGAGATTGCTGAAGCCAGAACAGAAGGGCAGCCTGCGCATATAGCGTGTCGCGAGGATTGCGTCGGTCACTCGCGAGAAATTTCGCAGCCGCGGCGATGTTCGCATAAGTAGGAGGACTTGTCGTCATCACCGAATACGTTTTCGCATCGCTTACCACGAAATATGGAACCAAGCCTGAGATAATTGCCTTGAAATCGTCAGCGCGTGGGCGCGCCCCCAGATCTGCACGCCATTCATCGGCTAGTGATTCTGGAGATCCTTTAGTGATTGATCTCAGCGTTAGCGCCGTCAAGAACAGCCATGTGATCTCTGAGGAGCTCAAAGGCAGTTTGGTGATATCCATATCCACTGCCACTTCTGCCATGATGCTGGGCTCAGGTTTCCGCTTTTCCGCGCTACGCCATATCGCGACATGCAGGCTGTACACACTATCTGCCATAGCACTGAGCTTGCCGTTTTTAATGGCGCGCTTTGTCTTTAATATTGCAAGCTCAATGCTTGCGACGGTATTGCTGGACATCTCTACATCTCGCGCTATTTTTTTCAACTCGTCCGTGTCGACCCCGACTTCGTGAGCCAAATCCAATATCATGGCCGCCGCAACGATAGGCGAACCCGAGGGAAGCCTCTGGTAGCCTACTCGATTGATGTCCGGATTGCTTGAGCTGCCAACAAATGGCTCAGTTCCTCTTCCGTTATCACCGAGAAAGTGTCCTTGCAACCACAATGCCGTATTGCCGAGGTTCTTTTGCGCCGCGAACTGGAAGAACTCTGCCTCGCGGTCGTAATCGCCTTTGAGCTCGGCAGCAGCCGCCGTTAACGATTCCACCATTTTTTGCCTGTCGCCGTGCTTGAACCAACAATACGCCGCGTCCAGCTCGAACGCCGCAGGGGGCACTCCGGCAGGCATTCGCTTGGCCTCTGCCGCTGCGCTTCGTAGCCACTTGGCAGCCTCCCCAAAGTAGCCGAGCTTTCCTGCAGCAATCGCGGCTTTGCGCATCGAGAATCGATCATGCCATGACGCATTTGCTGTACCCGTATCTGCACTTAGAACTTTCCGCCATATATCCAACGCACTTTCAGGATCTCCGTGGCGAAACAGCACGTTTGCCTCTTGATCCTTCAGAATCACCGAGCTTGCTGCACGCAAGTTGTGTGCTCGAAGAGACCCCAAAGCCTTTTCACTATCGCCGAGTTTCTCGTCGTAAATGATGGATAGTGATTTGACGGCGGCTGCAACAAGCCGTTCGCAATTCCATTGCTTCGCAAGGGATTGCGTTTTTTCTAGAATGCCAATAACAGTTGACCAGTCCTGACTCTCACGCGTTAACTCGCTAAGCCACGCGCTCTCTACCATGGAGCTTCCCAGGCGCGCGTACGGTTCGTCAAAGGCTTGCAGCATCTGGCTGCGGGTTGGGCCATCAAGCGCATCGAGTGCATCGAGGAATTGATCTAGGTCCCCCACGCTTTGGCATCGCACTTGTGCCGCAACGAATAGCCAGGCAACCATCGGAATGCTCTCGTCGATCCCCTCGATCGGTGGAAGATCGGGAGCCTCGAGGGCTAGCTGTAGTTCCCGATACCTCGAAGCATCCTTGATCGCCCCGATCACCAGTGATGGCGGTAGATCACCGTCAGTGCAGCAAGCAACGGAGAGGCCGCGGATGATCTTTGCCGCGTCCTTTTCCGTTTTGTCCTGGATCTGCTCGATCTCCCATCCCCAGCTCTTAGCGATAGGTGCAAGCTTATCGAGTGCACACACTCTCGCGATCTTAAATTGCAGGATGCGCAAAAGAACAGAACTACGCTGGTTGAAAGGGATGGCAGATGCACCCCTTTCGCTCCCTATAAGCAGGAGCAATTTCAATGCTTCGGCAAACTGCGGAACTTGATCGAAGTCCTCGGCCAGCAAACTCATGAGGAAGCCCTGGATCCTTTCGGGCTCCTTGCCAGCAAAAGCATGTACAAAGATGCCCCACGCCTCGTCTGCCGGGATCGTCTTTCTTCCGATGAGGGCGTCAAACAACACACGGTGAATCTCACATACCTTTTCGTCAGCCCAAATTTTCTGCGCCTGACCATTCAGCATCGTGGTGACGCTGTACCGGGCGGCGCCCCTATGCTCGATCCATCGACCCGCCAGCCTGTCGAAACTTTCCCCCGGCGCCTCTATTGACAGACCGGCTCCAACGCTCAGCGCTACTGCTCGGTCGAAGGGAACCGTCGCCATGCTCAACGCATACAAAAACGGCCGATCAATATCATTGACCGCTTTCGAAGCAACAACGCGCGCATGTGTCCGGGCCTCTTCAATGCTCGTCGGCGCAGCGGCGATGGCGGTATGTGTGATCGCCGGCCAACCGCTGTCTCGCAGTTCTAAACCGTGCAAGTAGACCAATTTAGGGTGGCCGTTTCCCGACTGCATAAGGGATATTTTTGCCCAGTTAGTCGTCTTCTTTGCCGGGCATCCGAGCTCGGCGAATAACTGCTCCACCTCAGACTGGGTCAACGCGGGCACCGGCAGAACTTTGATCTGGGCCGTTCGAAAACGAGAATCCACCGCGTCGTCCGAGACTCCTTTCGCCGTCAACAGTAAGACCGCTTTTACTTGACGGCATGATTCTATCAAAGCCTTTATGATGGCCCACGTATGATCTGCCATACCTTGAGCAACTGGAACGTTGTCCAAGATTACGCATTTGGGCGGCTCGGCCCCGCGCACGGCGATGAGCGTGTCTTCCAAACCCGTCGCGACGGACATCTCATCTTGGTAAGCTGTCAAATCGACCCAGCGCACCTTTCCGCTAACCTGATGCCCCAAGATGGTGGCCACGGTCGTCTTCCCGCGTCCTTCCGAGCCGACGATCAAGACAGCTGGCGAATGAAACAAGCTGCTGGTAACCGTCGCAATAAAATCGGCACGAGGAAGATAAGGCCGCTGTAACGTAGGCAACTCGTTGCTTACGACTGATACCAAGAACGAGGACCGCACGGTGCTCGGCGAGAACAGGGCGGTCAAAGTTGCCTGGATATTGTCGGTAATGGGAACAGGCAGCGTAGTGCTCTGTTCAAAAATCAGCTGCAAGTCCTCTGGTGTGAGGCTCCTGGCCTGAGGATCCCTTCTGACAGCGACATCGCGGCAGTGGGCCAAGAGGCTTGCGACGGCTTTGGAGGAAGCTTGGGCCGTGATACGCTCCTGCGCGCCGCGGAGTATCGCCATTCGTTGAACTGCGAGCTGAACCGCCCCAATGCCGGGCTCGCCAGCTACCCATTCGATTCGAGAGAACAGTTCCTCAACTAATTGGTCGTCTTGGGATGTATTGAGGAATGCGGTCAAGGAGGTGTCGCTGAGGGTTCCTCGCAAATAGGTGGCTAAGCGCCTCGCCGCGCAGACATCGCCGGTGGCCGCCATGCTCCAAAGCTCGAGCCCTTTCTCCCCGCAAAACTCCTTGCCGCGCTCATGGCCAATTGCCCCCCGCGTCAAAAACCGCAAAGTGAGCTTGCCACGGCTGGGATTTTTCATTCTTGCTACCCAGAAGTTTTTAATGGCATCCTTCACATCTGCCGAATTCAGAGTAATGGTTTTCGGTGAATTTTTAACCTGCGCCATCACAACGCCTGCATCGCCGGCGATGTCGTAGTCTTCCGCGCATTCGATGTAAAGAATGTCACCCGGATGAAGAAGCATCCAGGCTTCCACCGTGCACCAAATTTGATAGTCGTATCCCAAGAGGGAATCGGTGGCCTGTCGCTTGGCTTCGCCTAACAAAGGCGCTTTTTTTTCAGCTGAACCTGATAGACTCATTCGATTCCTTATTAATGGGTATCTCAGGCAGCAGCTTGAGTTTGGAAGCGTGACAAATCCTACATGAGGACGCTGAACTGGCTCAAGCTCCTCAAATAAAGAAATTATAGTAGCGATTGCGAAGATTGTGACGAGCGATATGCTGAAGTCTCCCAGGAACTTCGGCCTTCCCGAACATGGTTTGAAACACAAGAGCCACGCCGCGCCTGGCTTTCTCATCGATATAAAGGGAGCAGCACCACAACGCTGCGTTAACCATCCAGTGGCTACGTAGACAGCATATCAACAACGATGCGCGCACAGCCACGTGTACGGGTTGCTAGGCGCTGAAAGATGTGGGCGGGGAGCCTTATAGGCCCGGCACCAAGGGCTCAGGCTGATGTTGATCTGAATACGGCTGCTTCTGGGCCGGAAGCAGCCTGTCCAACAATTGCTGTCAGTCGAGCGAGATCGGCCAAATACTCCGACGAACGATTGATTTTATATTCTGAAATCTGCCAACTGCTTGCCGCCAGCGATACCTTCTACGATCCATTTCGGCTGACGCCCACGGCCTGTCCAAGTTTGAGCTTTGTCGGCTGGATTGTAGTACTGCGGCTCTACCTTCTGCCCTTTCCCCTTCGACAGCTTTTTTGAACTTACCGCAAGCAATTCCTCGACTGTCACACCAACTTCCTGTGCAATCGAGAGAATCTGCTGACGTGCTTTCGCTAAGTCGCCTTGTTGGCGGTTCTTAATCTCTTGGTCGATGTCATTCTGGAGTCCCTTCAGTTCGCTGAGGTTGTAGCTTGACAGGTCAATCTTCGCCATTTTTTTTCCTTTTCAATGAGTTATAACGATCTGGTGACGATTCTACTATGCGCTCATCAAATTAGATGGTTTACACAGCATAGTCAGCGATCTTCTTGAGCGCCTGAACAAAGCGATCAGAACAACTGAATCTACCCAAAAAGAAGAAAAAATTATGGACACAACCATAGGCGTCGAAAAGCGCTCCGTAATTGGAATGACTCTGAGCAGCACCGCCCGATGAGGCCTGTGGGCGCGAGTCAGGCGTAGCTGCTCGGCGCTCGGTATACAGGTCACTAGGGCAAGATTCGATTGAACCCGGCGCTTGGTTCAGCTCAGCTGTTTTGCCCACGCTAATAAGCTGCAGACTGTCACAATGGGCAAACCGCCACGGTGCTACCTGTAGTATGTACGAACGGATTGCCTAATGGGTACAAAAAGACCGCGTAGGGTTACTTGCAACCGAACATAGTGGCGATCGAGGGTATGCGCATATTGCCGATACCTCGCCAACGACCGAGCGGACGGCCAGATGTAAAGATGGTTTGGAAAATCTGCGGTCGGTATGAGGTATCCCATCAACCCGCTTATTAGACGTGTCTGCGCGAACCCAGATGATGAAGTCAACGGCAGGCCGGTGCACAAGCGCGACCTTCCAGCAGGGATGATTTCGTTCGTAGTGGCATCGCGTACAGAGAAGACGAGCGGTAACTCCGTTTAGTCTAAATGTGCGAGGACTGAGCTTCTCGACCAACGCGTCTACAGCAGCGGCCGACCGTTCGAGTTCGATCGTCATGTCGCGAGTGATGCACCGCATACGTTACTTGGTGATCGTGCTGCTGGTAAGGGATGGCCAAGTCACGCCGGCAAGCCCCATGGCTGATGTGATGCCGTTAAAGCGGAAGGCATACGACTTCACAGCTGGGCCACCACTGGCGTTGATGAGGTCTGGAGTGACCGTTCCGTGTTCGATGAATATCCGGCGAAGCACATCGAGCATCTCATCGTCTGACCATTGGCGCCGCCGCCGATTTCGCTCTGCGTGTGCATCCTCCAACATCTCGCGAGACACGATTGCGTCAAAGGCATCCTCCACCTTCACCCAGGCGGCTTGCGCATTCGCGCGGCGCGAGTTTTTCAGCCGCTGTGTGCTTCGGTTGAATACCAATGTTCCCGCATACTTGTCGTTCGTAAGCACTTGTTTGACATGGTATGGCGACCACGTGCGGCCGAACTCGTTCTCGGCTCCGTCGAGATTTAGTCGGCGGGCGATACTCGTACCGAACATCCTTTCGACTAAGTACAATCATAGATGCTGTGGATTATGGCTACCTCGTTGTCAGGACCTTTAGCATAGGTCACTCTGTCGGTAGGGATGCTTTTACGCTCCCCGACACCGAGCAGAGCCTTTAGCTGGCCAGCGACCGAGATCACTATACGGCGTAAGCCGTAGCCGGTCAGTCCGCCCTGTTTAAATCCAGCTTCGGTCAGACGACACTGAGCACGAAATACTTTCGCAGGCAACTCTCGGCTGTACTTGGCGGCCATGGCACGCTTGAGTCCCTTCCGCTCTTGCCATCATCGACGTACTCTCGAATGATCACGACGCCTCGCGCTGTTGCGTACTCCTGGATCTTGGCACGTTGGTGGTCGGTCGAGTAGTCCTGACTCTCAGTCGACATGCGAACATAAATCACAGCGCGATTTGCAACACTGTCAACTATAGAGCCTCCAAATTTGATATGGCGCAATACGATGCAGGTTTACTGGAAGACTATATGAGGATGAGTAAAGACGCTACCTCAACCAGAAACAGCCCAACGATCCTCGCCACCGCGCTTGCTCTGGAGAAGATACATGGCACACGTTTGGCTGTCGCTTATTTGCATGATGCCGGTATCGCAGCTGACGTTGTAGTTGAATTATTGTTTGGTTCGGTGATCGGGCGCAGTCGAGAGTCCGCAGGCGCAACAGTATATTGGAAGCAGCGAGAGCACCCTACGGACTAGAAATCCCTTAAATGCACAATGAATTCTGGCCGTGCCCCGTCTGCGTTACTACGCGAGCGATACATCAGGCCGATAGATTGCCCGCAGTCTCAGCCAGCCGAACTAGGCCTAAGCCTCAGTTTGCTCGGAAATTTCTAGTGCGTCGTCAACTTCGATGCCAAGGAGCTCGAGGACGAGAACCGGCGCCTAAAGAAGATGTATGCCGAGGAGCGGCTCAAGGCCGAAATTGTCGCGGAGGCGCTGACAAAAAAGCGGTAGCGCCATCTCAGCGGCGGGAGATGGCGCAGTGGGCCGTAGCGCAGCGGTCAGCCACGATTGGCTTGGCATGCCAGGAATTTCACATCAGCCAGACCTTCTACCGCTACAAAGCCAAGCTGGACGCGGAGAACGGCATCATCGCCGACTGGCTCGTGAGGCTGACGAACAACCAGCGCAACTGGGGTTTTGGGCTGTGCTTCCTATATCTGCGCAACGTAAAGGGCTTCAAATGGAGCCACAAGCGGGTCTACAGGATTTACCGCGAGCTCGAGCTGAACCTGCGAATCAAGCCGCGCCACCGACTGGTGCGCGAGAAGCCGTTACCGGCGGCGGTGCCGACGGCGATCAACCAGAGCTGGTCGATGGATTTCATGCATGACCAGTTACCCGATGGCCGCAGTATCCGCCTGTTCAACGTGATCGACGACTACAATCGCGAGGGTCTCGGCATCAAGGTCGATTTCTCGCTGCCATCCGAACGCGTGATCCGATCGCTTGACCGCATCATCGAATGGCGCGGCAAGCCGATTGCCATCCAATGCGATAACGGTCCGGAGTACATCAGCGCGGTGGCGCTGGCCTGGGCTGCTAGGCACGGGATCCGCATTGATTTCATCCAACCCGGCCAGCCTCAGCAGAATGCTTACGTCGAGCGTTACAACAGGACCGTTCGCTACGATTGGCTCGCCCATCATCTGTTTGAGACCCTCGACGAATTCAGGAATCTGCCACCAACTGGTTGTGGACCTACGATCACGACCGGCCTAACATGGCCCTCGGCGGCATCACACCAAACCGGAAACTTGCCCTTGCCGCTTAACCTCTACTTTTAGCGTGCTCTAAAAATGGGAGGGATTACCGGAGGATTACCGAGTAATCTTGGCTCTCGGTCGACATCCGTACATACATCACCGCTTGGGTGGGGTTGGGTTGCTGAACCATGGACGCCCCTGCATAGTTAACTTAACCACCATACTGAGAAAAATTATCTGACAATTAGCACTGCAATCGCCTCAGGTGAGCTGGCACTTGACGTGCAATGTCGCGAGATAGGCGCTTCGCGCAAATTATCAGGCCTGCCGATAATGACGACGTTCCGACTATCAAATGCGACCGAGTAATCGACAATACAGCCAAATTGGTGGGCCTTAGCCAGCGTCTCATTACTCATGACATCCCTCGTCATGAGCTCATCCGCTGCATCATTTCAAAGAACTACGAATGCCTCTCCTAGTAATCGACGTGGCGAATTAAACGTGTTGGACAGTGATGCTGTCGTACTGGTCGCTAAGACTGTACCCGCCGGCAGGCCAAGACCCCAGGCAAGGCAGCCTATCAGGTCATAGGGCGTGCCAAAACCCTTGTTGCCAATCACTAGGAATAAACTGCCGCCAAGTATCGTCACAGCCGTGATGAACAGCCAACCCAACCTGTTGTCTCGATCGATATCCGCTTGTACCCGTTGCGGGTCACGCTCTTCGCCTGTCGAACGTGCGCCGTATGCGAGCAAGTTCGGCGCAGGTGCCGGGGGAGGGGGTAGCACGCTTGCATGTATTGCAGTGAGTTTGGCGTTCAACGTCTCATTGGTCAACAATGGACCATTCGCTAACAAGTCGATTTCTTTCCAAGCAGTATTGTACTGAGTGACTTCCGCCGCCGTGAGGGGGGGGGCGCCCTGTACCCGCGCTCGCTCCGCAATTTGTAGGCCAGCGAAACCTTTTGTTACCTGTAGACGAAGCATCTCAACCCAGGAGCGGCGCTCGCTGACGTAGGTCTGGTACACAGCCGCATCTGGGCTTCCGGCCACGCGTGGCGTAAGGTTCGGCATTCGTGCGGGTAGACCATGACGCTCCAGCGCAGCGTCCGAAAGCTCAGTATTTAGCTGCTGCAAGCGAGCCTGCACCTGTGGAATCTGTCGTGTAAAGGCCTGCCCTCTGATCCAAGAGGTTAGACGGTCAATATCGGCACGTAGCTCGACCGCCTGAATTAAAAGCTGATTGCGCAATATGCGAGTCCGCAACGCAGTGCTAAACCAGTACGCGACGGCGACGCCCAGTCCAATTGCGCTGATGCCTAGAAGCTTCCATGACCAGTGGGTCACGTAGACGGTCATATTAACACTCTGGCCGTCTGGCTTACTGTCGCTCATTAGCATGACTGACCCGTTATACTTCCCCGGCCATAATCCATCCGGAGCATCGGCTCCCAAACGTAGGCCCACCCATATTCGCCCACCTGGAGGCGTCACTGAAAACGGACCGCCTGAACAGCGTTCGACAGTGGGACAGGCCACTAATTGACCATCGCCCAGACGCTCCAGCGAATCTTCTTCGACCAAATCGGCGGCGCCGAGTTGCATCCGAGTCAATGACGATCCACTGTCCAATACCACGTTTAGGCTCAACATTCCTGAAGGGGACAAGGCCACCGAGGTGGAAGGAGGCGGCTTAATGGTCCAGTCAGAAAGCACCGCACTGGCCCTTAACTGGTAGGCCAGAGTATGCTGTTCGCCTCCTAGTTTTAAATCAACATAGCGCGCTTCGTCCAGTCCCCGCGGCACGCTGGCCACTGTAAACGGTAAAAGCCAGCGCCGTTGCTTATCGCCCTTGACATAAGCGAGCGCGCGCGGAGCGCCAAAGATTAGTGCCGGCCCTGTGCTTACGCCCTTCAGGTCGGCTACTCTTTCTACTAAGTTGACAGGAATGTCCGCAGTGGCTGCAGGATCGACCACGACCAAGACCATGGCACCTGATACACTCTTGGCGGATGGCGCGATAGAATAAACGGGCTGGGCTAAGCTGACAGTAGGAACCGCCTGCGCTGACATGGAAGTCAGCAAGCAGAAGCCGATGACTGTAGCCAACCGCATTAGATATAGGAGCGCAAGCTTGCGAAACTGCGCCAGCGACGGCATTCTGGGCCTATCCGCGTCGGATGGCCTGTTACGAGCGCTGAGATCCGTTAAGCCAGCATGTGAGGAGCGAAAGGCATTTCTACCGCGTCCACCAAGCCCTTCAGCTGGGGATCGTTGGGAGAGATCGCCATAGATGGCACATCTTGGCTTAATGGTTTGCAGCCCAGCACATCTACAAATTGCTCTTCGGGTGCTGTCACACTGACACCAAATCGTCCTACACGCACCACTGTAAATCCGAGCTTGTCCAGGCGATCTGCCGCCGCAAGCACTTTTTCGGGCGCGGGCTTGCGCTGAGCCGGGTCGTCTGGGATAACCCGAACATTGGCTGTAAAATCGGACATGCCGACTCCTTCTAGTCCATTGACAGCCCAATAGTACATCAGCTCCAGGATCTAGCGTGCTTGTTGCTCGCGTAGTTCGAGTCATAGCGTTCAGACTAAGCTCAAGGCAGTAGTGACATCGACCAGGCCGTAGCCGACCGCAATGTTTGGATGCCCAATGGCAGGAAAGCCAAACACGTTGTGTCCAGCCGTGACTGGACGAGCCGATTGCTGCAGGATGGTGCGCACGTCACTGTAGTTCAGCGTTCGTCCTTTCAGCTTGGCTTGCTCCACCAGTAACGCGGTCACGCCGGCGATTTGGGCGGTCGCACTGCTCGTGCCGCTGGCATAGACCCATCCATCGTCAACGCCCGTCTCGTCTTTATCTGGAAAGTAGAGCCCACCTGTTGCCCTATCCAACTCACTGCCTGGCGGCACAGGGAGGGGAAGATAGATACCAGCCGGCGCCATTCCACACAGGCCGCATATGTCGGGTACATGACGGCCAGGATAGAGGTTGCTAGTAAAGCCGCTTGCGAAATCGCTGGCTCGAAGTTCCATGCTAGCTGGATCGGCATAGACACCACCAATGGCGATAACATTGGGATCAGAGGCAGGCCAACAATATTGGCCATTTCCGGCGGCGAATAAGACGATGCAACCGTCGTCTTCGATTGCAGAGCGGATCGACAGATGCATCTGCGGAAATGTCTGCTCCATATTATAGCCCCAAGAACAACTGATGATTTCGGCGCCAGCGGTGGCGGCCTCCTCGATGGCTCCGCCTGGATCAGAAAATTTAAAGCCTAGCAGCTCAACGTTGGGGGCGATGGTCAGAGCGTTGGCGGCCATGGCGGTGCCATGGCCGGCCGGATCGATGTCAGCTTGAGGGCCGACCCGTGTACTGACCGCATTGGCGTTGAAGTTCGCGCTAGCAAAGTACGGGTGACTGAAGTCGAAGCCAGAGTCGACAATTGCCAGCCGCACGCCTTGGCCCCGTCCGCTCACATTAGGCACCCGCAACAGCTGGCGCATCCGGCCACGATCTACTGCCCAGGCAGGGATGGCGCTTGGGTAGGCGACTGGCGCGAGCAGCAACGGGGGCGGCACGAAAACAAAATCGTTAATGGCGGCGTGCAGTCGCTTGCCGTCGATCGATAGCGAGGACCGGGGCGCAGCAAAAAGCTCGCTCGGTGTAGGCGGCGACGGCGTCTCTGTGAACATCATTGTGGCGCGATTGCGGGCCGGTCGGGGTACGGCTGTAACTGCCAACGGTTCATTTAAGACAGCAGACAAAAGGCGCGCTGGACCGCATGCGCGGATACCAAAGCGGCCCATGCGTAGAATAGTGAACCCCTCACGCTTTAATACCTGGAGTGTCTTGTCCAACGCATCCTCGTCAGGACGTGCATCGTCGAGCACAATTTCGCCGACTCTGCCGAGCATCGACTTTAGACGCAGGCCAGAGCGTGTGCGCGGGTCGATAGTGAAATGTACTTCATCTTCTAGGGCCTGCAAACGCTGCTGCAGGCGCTCATCACTTAGGATTGCGCTAACCATGTGCTCGGCGGTATAGGCCAGCAGCGAAGGAACTGCGGACTTGGCTAAATCGCCTACCGTGGCATTAGGCTTGCGCTCCTGCAGCTCTGCGGCGGTTTGTCGCACAAGAGCTGCGGCGCTATCGACCGCTTTCACAAGGTCGCTCACCGGCACGTCGGCTAATTTACTCTTCCAGTCTTTAGTCGCCTGCAATACACGCCGCAAAGGGAATGCGTCACTATTACCCCCCTCAGCTTTATTTTTCGGAACGAGATCGGACATAGCGGCTCCAAATTGGCTCAGTCGACAGAAAACTCCATCCCCTCCGTGCTGGCTTTAATGCCGCGGATCTGCAGACCCGATGGGCTGCCGTCACGCCATCGGCTCGAGGGCTCCGTATCGGCGCGGAAGATCGGCGTGGTAGCGGGCCCGAACAGGTCGCCTTGATCGCCATCGTTCTGGCCCAGGTCTAAGTCGCCTAGTCCATCGGCCTGAACCAGTCTGCATTCAAGGTGGCGGTGCCCGGACGGCGCCAGTTCCGGCTCGGCATTGCTACCCAGTTCGTCCACATGCCATACTGCCAGGCCAGTAGCTGGCAATGCTGCATCACGGCCTGACTGCTTCCGCGCCTCGACGATGAAATACTCGCCTGCACCTTTCGCGTGTATGTAAAAGCGACCTTCTGCAGGTTGCGCGTGTACGTCCGTTCCCCGCTGAAGGGTGACTGCAGTGCCCCAGCCTGCACGGTACCTGAGGTAGGCGCCTACGTTTACTGGGTTTTTGGCATCAGCGTTGCCGCCCAAGCACATCAGACAGTACCGCCCTACGCCCTTTTTCTGGTTGGCATAGTTGTACAGATCGGGAAAGTCGCACAACATGTGCCCATTCTCGTGACAGTAAATCCCCAGACTGAGCTCGTTGTTCAGTGCGCACACCTGATAGTCGTCAGCAAAAGCGGTCGGTGTCAGTCGGAATGGCGCTGCCAAGCGAGAAGCGTGCGGCCATAAACCATATCCCCAATTGTTGTCGTTGGTGCCCGCATAAAACACGTTGGTTGCGAACACGCGCTGGCTGCCGTCAACTGTGAGCCCGGTCAGGTCGGCGCCTTGCGACACATGAAAGGCCATAGCTTCTTTAATCAGATCACGAGCACGCTCACCATAAGGTTGCCGTTCGTCTATGTAGTACGACTTGTTAAAGCGTGCCCGATAATATGGCAGCACCTTAGTGCGGTAACGAAGACGCCCGCCCGAATTATCCAGGAAGTAATCGAACACGGAGCCATTGTTGCCGAAGCCGCGATAGCCTGAGTTGTTACAGAACGCATCTACTTCCTCGAGAGAGATCGTCGCGGGCGCATCGGCAAAATCGATAAGCAGACACAATCCCCAATAGTCCCCGACAGTACCGCGTTGCGGCGGCGCCGGTAGGATGCCGCTAGTGAGGGTATGAAGGCGCTCCGCGGCTTGGCGCTCTTCGAGCCGTTCGCGCCAGCGGGGGCGGGGAAGGCTAACCTGCTGCGGACGCACGGCCAGCTGATCGGAGGCTGGCAGTAAGGGGCCAGTCGCCAACAGCTGAGGAGGGGGCGCATCCAATGCCACACGGAACTGGCTGGGCCGCAGCTCATCCTGCTCTGCAGTCTGTACCGCATAGCAGTAGAAGTGGCTTGCGGGATCACGCACGAATTCATGGCCGTCCAAGCTCTCAAAGCGCGCACACTGCTGGTCTCCCCAGGCGCGCCCATCAAATTTGGTACCGTCCGGCTGTTTGAAACTTAATTGATTGCCGCAAAGCGGAAACGACATGATTGGCCTCTTTTAAAATATACGGCTTCATCGTGAAGCGCCGACCACCGGTGAGTCGACTTCGGGACAATGTGCTCAATTGCGCAGGGACTGCACCCGAGGCTGCACCACCGCCAGCATTGACTACTTGTGCTATCGCGCGAAATAAAGTGACTGACCATAGACTTGGCCCAACGTTGCACAGCTTCTTAACCGACTCGTTCGCCTCCGATGAGCGTATTGCCCAGTCTGGAGAGTTGGCGGAGAGTTGGCTGCCGACGGTCTGTCCGGCCTCCCGTGGATCGATCTCACGAAACGTGTCGGCTTTGACAGCCGACGCGATATGGCTCTCGTAAAGCTTAAGCCATCATTGGCCTCGTGCTGGGTTTGCTGGCACATTAGGGCAATGCTATTCAGACGAGATTGGCGCTGTCGAAATTTGCGGCGAGAGCTAAGAAGATGGCGGTATTAACGGACTCGGCGTATTTGACAGAGTCGTCAATTGGCCGCGCCGTTACCGCTGCCATCCCATTCTTCCAGCAGGCGCGTTACCAACTGGACGATATCAGCGGCCTTCTCCCTTGCTGCAGCCACGCCTTGCAGCTGCTCGACGATCTTGCGAATTTGCGCCAACCCGTCTGTCGTAATAGCTTTGAAAACCGTGCTGGACTCGAGATAGGAGGTGATCATGGCACTAATATGTAAGAAATCTGCATCGATGAGGCCGAGCTGGATCTCGATATATCGGGTCTCGTCGGCATCCGCCATCCCAACCCGCAGCGACAACGCATCTTTAGCAACATTAAGTCCACGTTGCTTTTCAAGTAGGCCCATCAAATAGAGATCGCCACTATCGGTTGGAACTGGTTTCGTTGTCTTTGTACGGTCAGACGGGGCCAGATTGAATTTTTTCGAGGTAATCAAGAATTGAACGCTCATACGATATCCTATTTGGTCGGTGGTTTTTCTAATTCGTTGACGATGGAACTGCGGTCGGCGTCCAACTGCGCTTGGGCTACACTTGTATTGCTCGCAGCCGCTGCTTCGCTATCTTTCTTAATTAGCTCGCGTACCTCCATGACGTAATCCCAATAGAACTGTGACTGCTCCTTGTCAGTGGGCTCGGCCAGCTTCATCAAAATTACGGCAGCCTCATTTAATTTCGCTCCTTGAATCTGTACTGCGCTTCGTGCCTGCTGCAGGTCACGTTCATGCGCCAGAGCGCTCGCGCGTTGCGCGTCTAACCTCTCCAGCAGGCTGGAAGAAGCAGCGTGCAACGCTGCAAATGCTTGCGTCCTACTTTGATGGCCGGCAATGTCCCATGCGGCGGTCGTGCGGTAAGCGTTTAGTTCCTGGCGCAACGCGAGCGCTTCCATCGCATTACGCTGGGACTTGGATGCGACCGCGATTGCGTTGCGCTGGCGCTGAAATCTAGTGGTGCTGTCTTGTATGTCCTGAATAAGTAATGCGATCTTTTTTGTGTTTTGAGTGGTGATGTCGTCGGTGCGCTGTAGGGAACTACAGCCGGACATGAAACAAGCAGTGACGACCACCACGACACGAAATATTTTTTTCATATCCTGAGCCTCACTTAACACGGATTGCGATGGCTGGAAGGCTCAACGCCTGGGCTAGCGCAGCGAGATGTTCAGGTCTAATGCCGTTAGCGTGTACTGCCGCGATCTGGCCGACCGCAGTCTTTATTACGGCATCGGTCTGCGCGAGCGCGACGGCGGACTCCTCAAGCGACGCCTGCTCGTTCAGATCGATGAGACGATACTTGTCCTGTTCAGCCTGTACACGGCCACCGGTCCAGCCGGCCGAAAACGCAAGTAGGGCCCTTGAGGCAGTGAGGCTACAGCCATTGGCTAGCCCGCTATTTAAACTGACGAACAGCGGCTGAGCGGTACACTTGGGTGCTGCCCGCACGTGCGCTAAAGATTCGTTCATCCAAATCAGCTCTTCCATAAGGTGATCGCGTTGCCGACGGTACAGCTGTTCCGCCTGCTCAGCCCGCGCAAGGCGGGCTTTCGTCGTTGCGAGTTGGTGGCGCGTAAATTCCGCCTCCATCAGAATTCCTGCTGTTGGTATCGTCTTGCTTGTAACGCGATTGATTAAACTAGAAATTAAGAACACGCGGTGTTGATCATTTGATGCCTTATCGGACTGAATGCCGGCGAGCGCCTGAAGGTAGCCATCGAGAACAGCCTGCTTCTCTTCGAGTGCGGCTGCGCGACCTTCGTCGTTTACGCGCTTGAGTACATCGTCTTTGAGCGAGAGGCTGCCCGGGACGGAAAGTTTGTCTAAGCGGTCCAATACTTCCCTCAATTTCTTCGCCAATTCCTCAGCAGCTCCTTCCCTAGGCTTAGCCGCATCGGCATCCCTCAACAATTTCGTATAAACATCACGCTGGGATTTAACTTCTACGGCGATCTCTCCCTTAGTAACGGAAATTTGGACTAGCTGATCTTGGATTTGCCCGATATTGCTATTTTTCGCAAACGCACTGACGGCACAGGTTTGTAGTTCGGCGACCCGGGCACAAGATTGTTGGTAGGCACTGCTTAATGGCGCTACTCGTGAGTCGCCTTGAATCTCAGGAGGGAGTACCGGAGGCTGAGAACACGTAAGTTCAGTTGAATGGTTCAATTGAGATAGCCTAAGCGCGAGCTGACTGCGATAGGTTGTTGCGTTCGCGCTTTCTGCCTGTAGGCGATCATTTACTAAGCGTAAAGTACGGCCAAACGCGGTATTGGAGTCCATGGGACCGAGTAACTTACAGCGAGCAGGGTCGAGCACGGGAGTGTTCGCCTCTGCATTTTTACCAGCGATTTTACTTATCCGATCGGCGGCCAGCTTCTGCAGCAGCCCCCAAGATGATTGCGGTGTCGTGCCATCTACAATCGCAGCAATGAGGGCGTCACGAGCGGCTAGTTCAACTCGCGCAACGAGCGCAAGGCGCTCCGTCTGCTGCTTAACGAGAGCCTCCCGTTCACTGTCGAGCGCGGTAGCAAGACCTGCGTCACTAACGGCTCTACTAGCAGCCTTTGCCGCGCTGTCATTTGAGGCATTGTAGAACGTTCCACATCCGGAAACGCATATAAAAACCCCCGCTATCCCCATCCCTCGCAAGCTGATGTGCATAGATCCCTCGTTTGGTTTTATGTAGGACAGTACTGACACTTATTCTGCATTAATTTGCAACTGACTTGCAATCCTTGGTCATAAATATTTCTAAAATGTTGTAAATACAACGTCAGCCGCCAACGAAGCCGCAGCTATAAAAATTGATCGCACTCCATGCCTCTGACTACTGATCCTTGGTCTAGCCTTTCATAAGAGCAATAGACTTTGCGCAATTGCTCAGCTTTCGATAATCCAAGCGACTTGAATTTCTAAACGTATTAAGTGAGGTTAAGTGCTTATTTGATCAGCGTAAATCATAATTGTCCGGAGGCAATGACTTGGATCAAACTCAGAGCAAAGTGATGTTTGCAGGCCAGCTCGCTCGAAGAAATTGCTTCGTCAATGGAAGAGCTCACCTCCTCGGTCAAGTAGAATTCGAGCAGCGCTCGCCAGGCAAACAACTTGGCCCGTAATGCTGCAGTCGCTGGACAAGGTGGGATGGTTATGGCGGGGGTGCTCGACCTCTTGAGCTCTATCAACCAATCCTCCAAGAAAATCGCTGACATCATCGGCGTCATCGACGGTATCGCGTTCCAGACTAATATCCCGTGCTCAATGCGGCCGTCGAAGCTGCGCTAGCTGGTAGACGGGGTAGAGGCTTTGCTGTCGTCGCCAAGCCGGCCCGTCTTTGCTGATTGCACCCCCGTGAAGCCAAGGAGGGGAAGGTCAAGTTTATCCACGAATACATCGACTACCCGCACCGGATTATCCTTGGTCACCTAGTCGTCCAATAGTTCGGGCAATAGCGTGCCTTGGCATCGTGCTTCGCCTTCGATAAAGCGCTCCATTGAGCATCCGTCGTGATGAGATACTGGCTTAACGTTTACCGAGCGACGTCCGTTTGCATGACGCTCAAGCTGCATAGACTATTCCTGCAAGCCTAGAAAATTGGTGGGCGAAAAACATGGCCTCGGCGCCGTCACTTTCAAACTGGCCCTTGCGGTTCATGTGGATCAGCTCGATGCCTCCCAGCATATAGCCGGCTGCTCGGAATGATTTGAAGTTGAGCATCGGCCTAGTCATCCGCTTGATGGCGCAACGGTCCTGCTCGATAATGTTTTTCAGGTATTTAATTTGGCGGATAAGGATCGACAGGCGTGACCGCATCCATGGCAGCCTTGTTTTCCAGACGCCCTGGACCTTGATTTAGGTCTCATCCATGCGCCGGCCGCCGCCGACCGAGCGCTTGTGTTTTCGGGCTATCTTCTCGATGAGCTTCAGAAGACGAATCGCCCACCGGTTGATCGATGAACGGTCGACCGTAGCGCTGCGCTCTTTCATGATCTCCTCGATGTGCCCGTAGCTGAGCGGGTAGGCCCCATACCAGCGATGCAGACCAGGATCACAACGATCGGGAAGCGCAGCCCTTTTAAGTTAAGCATGTCGACTCATCATGGATTCGGTACCGCAGTTCACTCGATCGATCCGCCAGCGTTCTCTATGCGACAGAACCCACCGGTAGCTTACTTTCCGTCAATGTGAATTTTTCTCCTTAACTATGCCATCCGAAAATTCAACAAAGAAACGTTCAATTGCCTTGATGATAAACTTAGCCGAAATATATGATCCATACGGATGTAATTTGTCGTCTTTGTTCTCGAGGCCAAGATCAACTACAGTCTTTGCACAGATACAAGCTGGCTTTCGCGGAGAAAGCTCTACGGCCCGCTTGATTGCAAAAATTTCCATATCCAAAGCATGAACTTTTCGATGGAACGCCGCAACGTCGTTCATAAATTTTTCTTGAGCAATAACTGCTGAACCACTGGTAAATATTCCAGGCAATACCTCACTGCGTGTAGACGCGCGATAATCCCCACTGAATCCGTTTTCTAAGATGGACAGAAAGTTGTCTTCATCAACCATTGCCTTCAACATAGTGCCGACCAAGTGTTCAATTTTTATCTGATATGGTTCTTGTTTGAACCCGTCGCCTGCCCATTTTCCAGTTTGATACTCATAAACCATAGTAGAAAATACAAGTTGCCCCAAGTTTGTTCTTCCTTCAAAACCCCCACATATGCCGCTCATGCAAACTAATGCTGGTCGTAGTCTGTCGATACATAAGGCCGCAGTAACAGCTGCGTTGACGAGACCCATCTGTGGAAGTAATGCGATAGTTCCTCTACGACCTCCTATAGTGACGTCCATAAACTCAACACCAAAACGAGTTTCACGAGTGGAATCCAACAAGCTAACATATGGCTTCCGCTCTTCGCGGAGGGCACAAAAAATAATAAACTCTTTTCGAACCTGTAATTTTAGTCTTACTAGCAAATGATCGAGTGCAGTTTCCCATTTTGATGGATCAGAGTAATCTGCGAGCACACAACCATGTGATTCATAATCATGGCGCAATTCCGGAAATTCGGTTGGATAGGAGCTGATAGCTATTAAAGAGGCATTCGTTTGCCCAGACTTTACAATCATCTGAAGAATAGTTTTTCCACTATGGGTTGCTCTTCCGTCCGGAGCACCTGGAAGCTTCAAGTCAATAATAAAAAGCCCAATGTCGTTTTTTAAACCAGTTGAAACCTCGGCCAAGTTTTCACAGAACAGAATTGAATCCCGATCAATGCCTTTGCTTAATATATATTCAGTGATATTCTCGGCTTTTATTTTGTCGTCTTCAATCAACATAATTTTCATAAACATTGCCTTAAAATTGAGCGTACTTTTTGTAAAGTCGCCTTAGATTTGTAATGGTAAAGGATTGCGCCAACAACGTGCTGTTTATATCTTTCCTGAATGATTTTTGCAGAATCACGAAGCTTTACTTTTTTGCCGCCGAGATAGAAATCTCCATACTGTGTGACAATTACAATCGAGGGAAATTTTTCACTAGATTTTAATGCACGAAGAACTTCGATTCCTCCATCTGCCTGATCGTGTCCTTTCTTGTCGTCGACTGAAAATTCGCCAAAAGTAGAAAGCGCCATATCTAGTACGACTACATCAAATTCCTCAGACTTAACTGCATGCACCGCGCTATTAACTGAGTCTACAATGACCGGATCTAAGCCAAAGACATCCTGGATACACTGTGTTAATTCTTCGCGTTTGTGGGATTCGTCTTCGACGAGTAACACGTTCATGGCATCTCCACACTTCTCTTATCATCCGTAGCACACTCAACTCTTATCGAAAAGCCAAGAGTAAGCATACTGCAACTGTCATCAAACGAGAAACGAACGGTGTGATGCCCTTCGCTACCTCTTGTGATAAACTTTATCTTTCTAATACCTGTATATCCTTCAGTAATCATCTCATCACCGGTCTCGCAGGCCTCGATTGCACTGGATATGCGGCCTTTGGCAATTACATAAGTACTTGCAGGCACCCGTGAGGTAACTTGAATTAATACTTCCTCAAATAGCTGACTGTCGTCAATTTTTTTTGATTTTGCCTCGATTTTGATCGTTTCATTCTTTATTCCGTGAATACACGCATTTTTGAGCAGGGCAGCTAGGCAGTCATATAGACGATGCACGCTTATCCCAGTATAACGACTCTCGACAGCATTGCCAGCGTACGAAACTGGTTTAGCGTCATTACTTTCCTCGAGGATAATTTGCCCCAACTGAGTAACGCTAGCCGGAATAAAACCAGTTTGCGGAACTTGGAACCAGTCGGCGACTCTACGAAGTGTCTCGTTAACCGCTGTCCGCAGTTCGGACATCAATTGCTGACCTGGAGCTCCTTGTATATGGCCAAACGCTTTGTCAATACTAACAAGTGCTTCGGTCAGAACATGAGTTTTAATTTCGCGGGCTGCCCCCTCAAGTTGAGGAGTAATTTGACGCCAACAAAATGCGATTATTAAGTCATTCAATATCTCATCTCCACTTGTTATGAGAAGTTGAGTCATTAACGTTTTAATGTTCTCGCTAGTGAAAGTATCATCAGCATTAAGCGTCGAGTCAAAAAGAGGGCTAGGACCATCAAATTGAAGTTTTTCATGTCTAAGGCGGCCAATAATTTCTTTATAAGTCTGCAGCCAGCTTTCCACCACGCGCTTCATACCATTGGAATCTAAAATTATATTAGAAGATTCTTTTTTTAATACTGCTAGCACTGGTGCGGTCGTAACTCCTTCCAGCGTGTTGTGCCGAATCCGTCGTCCCAAATATGATTCGATACCGAACTCGTTGTTTGTACAAAATTGGTGGAAGGCATCTTTTACAATTTGTACAACGAGGAATTCATCCTCTTTTTGTAAGTCCATTGACGATGGAACGGATAAGTTAGTTTTATTTTTTTTGTTGGAGTGCTTTGCCGAGATCGCTTTATACTCTTCTGTTGAGACTGATGGATTGCTGTCTAGCCATTTCTTTAGTGCAACACTATCGACGTACATGCGACTGCTATCGAAATACTTCTGCAATTTAGAAATCTGCGATCGAGTATGGATACTGTCTGCTTCAATAAAAAATTCTACTCGCTTAAGCTTGGCGCCAACTGTTCTTAATATTTCGCTTCGAATTGTGCTCGCTTGGCTTGCGTTTTGTACTAATAGATACATTTTTTCGAGAGTCACCTCATCAAGCGAATTGACCATGTAACTTGCCACTCGAGGCGATTCCTCGACGAGAAAATCGATAAATTTTCGAATCGAGCCCTCATATTCCTTGGTAATCATTTCCACAAAATCGTCGCGAAACTCGAAGTCGACGTCCGGATCTATAGACTTTGAACGATAAAGTGCAAGAGACAGCACTGTAATAAGAGCGCGCGCGCTAGCTTCTGCAGTTAGAGAAAAAGACTCTAGCTCCTTTTCAGTTAGCAAAGAATCGAGGCTCATCGTATTTTCGAAAATAAATCGTATTTCGTCATCGTTAAGATAGCCAAAGTTTTGTTTGTCAGATACGTACTCTAAGAAGAGGACGGTTCTCATAAACGTATCTAACTGTACCTTGGGATTCTCTTCTATTACTGTAGCGCTCGGTGCTAACAATTGGGACTTAGGTGGGACTTTGATATCGCTTTGCATTTCTTTAATGTCGACTACTTCTGCGAGCAATCGAATGCTAATCGTGCGGTCAAGATTATGACGGTACAAGGCTGCTGACTTCCGCTCCAGAAACGCACTGGCAACTCGATATAATGAAAGAGAGTGGTCAGCTGAGCTATTTTGGGCCGCGTAATAATCTGTTACAGCAACATCAAATAATAAATCTGAAGAACGGCTAATTATCAGGAGCAAGTTCGTTAATATTTCAGAATCTAAAACCAGCATGATATCTTGGTGGGCTTCGGGAAATCGCTCCGCAAGGTTCAAAATAGCTAAGAAGGCATATAGAGTATCTGAGAGCGAACACTCAGTTGCTCTTAAAATAAAAGCCCCCAAGTCGAACCAATTAATTGGCGTCGGGACAAAATTATGAAGACTTAAAACTGAGCGAAAATTTCCATTTATATACGACGCATAACTGCTTAAACGACGTTGCGCCACACTAAATAAGGCGATTTTAGGGCTAATATTTTCCAAAGCGCTAAAATGTAGCCCTAGATTTATTTTGTGTCCGACTAGATCTTCAAGTCCAGCAAGCGCTGCATTGTCAATTGTCGTAAACTCACGTGTGGAACGCAGATAAGCCAGTTTAAACGCGATGTAGTTTGATGCACCTTGATTTTCAACGAGACGTTGCATCGCTGACAGCGCATTCTCAGTATCAATTTGATCGACTAGTGCAAGTTGTGAAAAGTATGGAAGTATTTTCAATATTTCGGATTTTTCCGAATTGAGATACCCTATTGCAAAATTGAGCTCGCTTTTCCAGTCAATAGGTTTAGTATTAGTTATTCGAAAAACGTCTGCTGTCAATTTTGGCATGGAATTATAGGTTAACAATCCGAACGGACCGCGCAATATAGCTCCGATCACAACGGAATCGGCTTGATTATTTCCATTGCGTATATTCACAATATCCTGTTGTGATAAATGCGGGCGAGTAGCATACCCTCGCATCAAGTTTCGCTTTTTTTCGTTTTTTATCTTTCCGATAAGTTTGTGTACGGGCAGCGGTCGTTGAATGCCAAATTCAGGAGTAGGATTTTTCGCCAATTTTTGTCTAAAAATTTTTGTTGATGTGTACCTAGTTTAAGAGCGAGTTTCCTTGAAAGCAACACAATTTTTAAGCATTCGATGATCTAGTCGTGATTTTTATTCCTCGAGGGCAACGTGCTGTTGATCGGCGAAAGATTACTAGGATATGACGCGTCATTTTTAAGTTGTTCGATTAATAGGCCTTAAGCTAAATAGTTTAAAAAAAGCTGGGAATTACTAATTTATTCAGCCGCTCACGTGCCAATCAGCGCCGTGACCTAAGTCTACAGGCTTCGTCAGTCTGAGCTGCGTAACCATTGCTGCCAATATGATACGAACCGTTGCTTGTCCCATCGTTTCTGGATCTGCCAGTGCCAAAAAATGCAGCCTATCGACATCATTTTCACAACGTCCTCCAAGAGTGCTTGGTTTGACCGATTAAATATGCCGAGCTCTTCTCCAACAACTGCGACGAATTCAGTTTGGTACTTAGTGTGCGGATCGACATATTGAATCATCGCCAGCTCACGTTTGCTTTGGTCGTTGATAGGGCAAGACCAGTCGCAACGGCCTGGTTCAAATTTGTTGGGGCGCGCTCTTCATGGATTTTTACAGTTGAGGCAAATCGGTGCCCGCTCCTGGCCGAAACCCGAGTCCAGAACGGCTCAGTGTACGAGTGAAGTTGACGTCAGAGCAAGTGACGTTTTTATTCATCTAGTGACAATTTTGTTCAGTCAGTGATGACTTTTTTCATTGTTCACAGTAACGAAAGCCTACGTCGCCTCAATCTAGCCGCGCAGGAGGGCGAGTCGTTGTTTTTTCTAGCGCGTCCCTTGGCAGCGGCGCAGGATGCGTCGCCGGCGCCGCTGCGGCTGGCGCTGCGTCCTGCACTCGGTGGCATCCAGCTCGACTTCGTAAAAAGAAGAGGGCCACAG
>Ga0308157_10003217_pt1 | contig 24326 bp, 26 predicted proteins | sample PhyBR1_FD_201035 | JGI IMG/M metagenome (GOLD analysis project Ga0308157, IMG submission 201035) | Phyllosphere microbial communities from UC Gill Tract Community Farm, Albany, California, United States - DLSLB.R1 | ecosystem: Host-associated > Plants > Phyllosphere > Unclassified | place: USA...
GCTTATCACGATGCGCTTATGGAAAAGCCCGGCAATCTGACCAAAGCAGAGCGTGAAATGATCGTTGTGGCAACAAGCAGCCTTAACCAATGCCAATATTGCGTCATCGCTCACGGCGCTATCCTGCGCATCCGGGCCAAAGATCCGCTGATTGCCGATCAAATTGCGACGAACTATCGCAAAGCCAACATCACTGACCGCCAGAAGGCCATGCTGGATTTCGCGATACTGGTCTCGCAAAAAGCGCATGTGGTCGGTGAACCCGACTTCGAAACACTGAAACTGCATGGTTTTAGCGACGATGACATATGGGATATTGCTGCAATTTCAGCATTTTTCGGCATGTCAAATCGCCTTGCCAATGTGACCAGCATGAACCCCAACGCCGAGTTCTACTCTCTTGGGCGATAATATAAAACCCGTCTCATTTCCAGCGGTGGAATGACAAACGCAATTTTTGCGCTTGAGGCGTGGATATAAGGTTAAGGTATTGGCGTTTTTGATAGATGATTTTGCTTAATACCGCTTGCGACAAACCGTAATAGATACGCTTTATATGCTAGAGCCTGAGGTATATAAAGATACCTCTCTGACTATGGTAATCGCCGTGCGAGCTACCTTTACGGCGATACCCCGGTCAGATATTTACCGAAATGCCCGGTTTTCAGATAAAAGCTCACGCCCTTAGGACCGGCAACAATTTGCGGATACTCTCCAGGCGGCAAACGCAGCAAGCTACCCTCCCCATACTCGTGCCCCGCCTCGTTCAGGCTTTCTTCGAGCACCAGCAATTCTGCCCCTTCGATAAACTGACTCAAGAGCCGGGCGCCGGCCGCAAGCTTCACGAGCGACACCTGCTTTCGCTCGTCAGTGAACAACGGCTTGATTGGAAAGGTGTTGATTCACGATTAATTCGTGCGTACCAATAGTGGATTCACATCGTCGGATTCACAAACGCGACACAGCAAGAATAGGCTCAAACGAATGCTTGCAAAATCTGGTCTGATTTGTACCAATACACTGCTGTCGATGATTGCACTCGCTTGCCAAAACCGATATACGCTGCTTACACTTTAACTCATGTATATTTGAGCATACCCTTCTTTCAAGGCGCTTGAAATTTCATCATAGCGACGTGTGATATGTTTTGCGAGTATCGGGACACATTTATTGGCATCCCGCTCCTTGAGTCCCAATAAAATCTCGCGATGTTCGTTCTGACTCACGTGGCGATCACCGCGTCCCATGTCAATCCAGCGCACAAATCGAATGCGGGCATTAATATTTTTTAGCACGCTCAACATCTCAATGTTGCCGGACATTTGCATCAGCCCTTCGTGAAACGCCTCATCAAGACTGACCAACTTTTCTACTGTGCGATCGCCAGGGTCGGGACCCGTTTTATCAAGAAAATCGAGCAATTCAACAATTGCCTCGTCTTTGGCACGTTCTATGGACAGATGTAGCGCTGCTGTTTCGACAATGCGACGCATCTCATATAAAGAAAAAACTTCCTGAACATTCAAATCACGGCAAAAAAAACCCTTTCCTGGCGAAAATCGCAATAGCCCTTCCATGGTCAACCGTGTAAGCGCCTCCCGCAACGGCGTACGACTAACACCCAACTTACTTGCAAGCTGACCTTCGTTTAGACGCTCTCCTGGCTTAAACTCATAACTTACGGTCATATTTTTGAGCTTCTCGTAGACCTGCTCAACCACACTATCATTTGCTGCATTTGCCATTTTCGATACCTTCAGCCTGCAATCGTCATTTCCGGTAAAAACAGGGTCAAAAAACGGTTATTTTTTGCTGCACCCTGCCTTCAGTATTGAATACCGGCTAGTATACAGTATAGCCATGTGCTGTTTTATTTTGCTTTGCCCCCATGAAGTTCAATCTATATGCGCACCCGAATCTTTGACGATCGTCGCCCATTTTTTCAAGTCTTCTCGCTGAACTCTGTAGAAGGCCTCAGGACCCGCGTCCTTAATTGGCTCAATGCCCTGGCTGATTAACCATTTTTTGAATTTGTCCGTTCCGATGGTATTCAGAACTGTTTTTGACAGTTTGTTCTGGATATTTTCTGGCAATTTTCCCGGGCCCAACAAACCGTACCAGGTAGTACTTTCAAATTTTGGCAACCCACATGCTTCAGCGACGGTTGGTACATCCGGCAACAATGGAATACGGCTGGCTGAAGTAACAGCTAAGGCGCGAACTTTGCCCGCTTTTATTGCTCCCAGGCTTGGAGCGCTCTGATTGAAAAAGAAATCGACTTCGCCGGATAACGTTGCGGTCATAGCCGGCCCTTGCCCTTTATAGGGAACATGCGTGTACTTTGTATTCGAAGCGGAAGCGAATTGTGCAGCAGCTAGGTGTCCAGACGCGCCATTTCCGGTGGATGCGTAATTCAACACCCCAGGGGTTTTCTTAGCCAACGAGAGTAAATCTTGGCAATTTTTAATATCTGGGTGCTTCGCAGGGTTTACCAACAGCACATTAGGTAACGTACCCAATAACGCGATGCGCGAAAAGTCGTTGACCACATCAAAGGGCAAACTTTTGTATAGCGCTGGATTAATGGCATGCGTACCAGCCGTCCCAAGAAGCAATGTATAGCCATCTGGCTTGGCTTGTGCGACTAATCCAGAAGCAATATTTCCTCCCGCTCCCGGTCGATTGTCAGAAATAAAAGCAACGTTGAACTGCTTATTTAACTCCTCGCCAAGCTTGCGTGCGTAGATGTCCGTGGCAGCGCCTCCCGGAAAACCACTAACAATAGAAACAGGCCTTTGTGGCCAATCCTGAGCAGACACCACAGTTGTTGATGCAAAAAACAAAGACAAAATCCAGCGCAGCTTCATAATAATCTCCTAAAAATCAGTGGCATACATGTCTTGTCTATATTGAATATCAATCTGTATACAGACTATACATATTGATATGTATTCTGTAAAGAGTTATGATCTGTATTTAGTATTGTGCACAAGTTAATTTTTAAGCAATTGTCCACTACACCCACCATATGGAGTTCATTTATGACTGTTTCTTCCCAGACGGACACATCAATACAAGCGCGACGTGCGCTGTTCGTCGATGCGAACCCGGCCCTTGCTAGCGTGGCAAAAAAATTGCACCAAAATAATGATTTCCAACTTATTGTTAACGAACAACCAGATATCACGTCAACAGAACTTCCGGAAATTCTGAAAGATGCCCCAATTGCAATCATTGACCACACTCATCTGCCTACTGACATTGCGCGTCAATGCAATGGACTCAAACACGTTGTCTTTTTGGGCACCGGTGCGCGCAGCTATATGAATCCCGAAGAACTTGCCTCGTTGGGGATCACAGTGCATACGATCAAGGGCTATGGCGATACAGCCGTAGCCGAATGCTCATTCGCCTTGATGTGGGCTGCTGCTCGCAATTTCGCAAAAATGGATAGAGAAATGCGTGCAGGAAATTGGTTGCGATCCGACGCTATCCAATTAACTGGCAAAACGCTAGGTTTAATCGGCTTCGGTGGCATTGCTGCAGAAATGGCCCGACTCGCTATCGGTGTTGGTATGCGAGTTATTGTCTGGAATCGCTCCCCGAAACAGCACGATAAGGTTACCTTTGTAGATATTGATACGCTTCTCAAGGAGAGTGATGTCGTGTCCATGCATTTGCTGCTTAATGACGAGACAACTGGGATATTGAATGCTGAACGTATCCAAGCCATGCGCGATGGTGCTATTTTGGTCAACACTGCCCGAGGAGCCTTGATCGACGAGAATGCCATGATTGATGCGCTGCGTACCGGCAAGCTTGCCCATGCTGCGCTTGATGTTTATTCAGTTGAGCCTATGCCTGAAAATCATCCCTTTACCACGCTGCCAAACGTCACGCTTTCGGCACATTCAGCATTCCGTACACCTGAAGCCAATGAAAACCTGATTGAAGCTGCATTTACCCATTGCCGCAACATTACCAACCCAACACGCTGAACACGAGAGAAACCGTCATGACAATATCTAGCACCAAATCCCAAATAACGCGATTGGACCAGAATCAAAGGCGCAGCCGAGCCGTGATTGCCGGTGGCATGGTTTATCTGGCGGGCCAGATTGCTGACAACAAACTGGGCGACATTCAGCAACAGGCTCGTGAAGCATTAGCAAAAGTCGATGCGCTTCTCATTGAAGCAGGAACAGACAAAAGCCACGCATTGACTGCACAAGTATGGCTTTCAGATATGGCAGATTTTGAAGGATTTAACCAAGTCTGGGATGCGTGGGTAACTCCAGAACAAACGCCCACGAGATGTTGTGGAAAAGTCGAATTATTTGACCCCGCCTATCGAGTAGAGATTGTGCTAACAGCCCTCATTCCCTAAACCATTCCGCATTGTCCAAATACAATTGAACAGGAACTGATGACATGATTTCTACTACAGACCCTCATCGCAACCGTAAGCCCAACAATATTGACGATGAGGAATGGGCTGTCCGCGTACAGCTGGCTGCAGCCTACCGGCTTGCCGCCAAGTTTAAGCTAACCGACCTCATCTATACTCATATTTCCGTCCGAGTCCCAGGTACGAACGACCAATTTCTGATCAATCCCCACGGTTGGTTTTTTGATGAAATTACCGCCTCGAGTCTGGTGAAAATTGACACGGAAGGCCGTCCCATTGGAGACGATCGCTTTGAGGTCAATGCCGCTGGATTTACAATCCACAGTGCCCTGCATCAAAACAGACACGATGTCGAATGTGTCGTCCACCTGCACACGGATGCGGGGATGGCCGTGGCTGCTCTTGAGTGCGGCCTGTTGCCGCTGAACCAAATCAGTATGCAGTTCTATAATCGAGTCAACTATCACGACTACGAAGGAATTTCTTTGGATCTGGATGAGCGCTCGCGCATTGTGGGTTCCATGAAAGATGCAAATTATCTGATTTTGCGTAATCATGGGCTTCTGACAACAGGAAGATCAGTAGCCGAAGCATTTAACCGCATGTTCTACCTCAACCGGGCCTGCGAAATTCAGGTTAAAACGCTCTCAATGGGGCAGAAAGTGCTTATCCCTTCTACGCAAGTCTGCGAACATGCTGCTAAACAGCACGATGACTATGCCTACCTGGATACCATACATCTTGATCGCGAATGGACTGCATTGCTAAGATTGCTGGACCGAGACGGCGGAGATTATCGCTGTTAACCAAATCTAAACACTTGATCCAAAAACAGTTTCGGGAACATCGACGCTCCCGAAACCTTGCCGCTTGCTGGCAACGCAGCTTAATAAGAGTACCTGACCTCACTTAGTGCAAGCTGATCATCCAATAGATAAGAATCAGCAACTTGGCACGCCCCATCGCTCTCGATTGTGGGGCAGGTATACGTGTCAACCAGTATGCCATAACGTGAGCCAACACACGCGGCTTTTCAGCGGGATCATGTGTCCTAAGCTTTTAACTACAACCAGTTCTATCCCCGGAATCCCGGCAGCCAGTTCCCGCGACTCATTGATGCCATGCGAGTGACCTTTATGGCGATACCCCGGTCAGATATTTACCGAGATGCCCGGTCTTCAGATACAGTGTCACGCCCTGGGGACCGGCAACCAATCGCGGATGCTCTCCAGGCGGCAGACGCAGCCAGCTGCCCTGCTCATATTCGTGTGCCGCCTCGCTCAGTCTTCCTTCGAGCACCAGCAATTCTGCCCCTTCGACAAACTGACTCAGGAGCCGGGCGCCGGCCGCAAGCTTCACGAGCGACACCTGCTCTGCCTCGTCAGTGAACAAGACGCAGGACTCACCGTCCCCGCATCTGATCCAGGCAGAAGGTTCACGTGTGTTGATCCGCAGGCTGCGGCGCTCACCTTCTGGCATTTGCCGCAGCTTTACGAATATAGTGGCGCCCTCAAGGGTAAACGGTTGATGGGCGGAATTGGGCGGATTACGCAAGTACCAGCCCGCCGGGTAATCGCCGTTTTCATCAGAAAACGTTCCTGACAGCACCAGGATCTCTTCGCCACCGGGATGTTGGTGCCCTGGAAAACGGGACGCAGGTGCATAGCGTACGATGCTGGTCGCCCGGGCTTTCTCTTCACCGACCCGATCCAGCATCACTCGCTCTACACCAGGCTGCGGCGAGGCAATCCACTGGTAGTGCTGCGGCAACACGGCTGCACGCTGTAAAAAATTTGAATGTATCAACATAGCTCAAGGGCGAAAAGTATTGATGGGAAAAATCAAGCGATGCCGTAGATCCTGAGGACCGGCTCAGCATCCAGCAGCGGTTTGAATTGATCGACGACATTGCTCCTAAGCAATGTACTCTGCAGATAAGCGCTCGCAATGTCGCAGTTGTCAAGACCATGGTAGCTGAACATCCGAGACGCTTGTAATTCTATCGCTAAAACCCCAACCCAACATCGGGGTTATAAACCACTCACTAAATCCGATTAAGATGTTTTGCGCAATAAAGTCTTAAACTCTCTCAAAGATAGCGGCAATACCCTGCCCCCCGCCTATACACATAGTCACCAGTGCGAATCTGCCCTTGATACGTTTAAGTTCATATAGCGCCTTGATAGTGACAATAGCTCCTGTTGCACCAACGGGATGACCTAGCCCGATACCACTGCCGTTGGGATTGACCTTTGCAGGATCCAATTTCAATTGACGAGCGACAGCACACGCTTGTGCGGCGAAAGCCTCGTTTGCCTCTATAACATCCATGTCTTCGATTGACAATCCCGCTCTCTTGAGTGCTATTTGTGTAGCGGATACGGGACCGATACCCATCACTGCCGGGTCAACACCGGTATGTGCGTAGGTCACTAGCCTTGCTAGCGGTTGTACTGCGTGCTTTTTTACAGCTGCGGCGTTCATCAACACGACAGCGGCGGCGCCATCGTTTAGCCCAGAGGCATTACCTGCCGTAACCGTGCCCCCTTCTTTCAAAAAAGCAGGTTGAAGACTGGCCAAACTTTCCAGAGAAATGTCACGTCGAACATGCTCGTCGGTATCAAAATGGATATCGCCCTTACGGCCATTTATGACGACAGGAACGATTTGCTCGGTGAAATAGCCGGCGTCTATGGCATTGGCCGCCCGACGGTGTGATTCCAGCGCCAACGCGTCCTGTTCCGATCGTGAAATCTGATACCGTGTAGCGACATTCTCCGCTGTCATCCCCATATGGATACAATGAAAGGGATCCGTTAACACGCCAAGTAGCATGTCCTGCATAGTGGAGTCTCCCATGCGTTGCCCCCACCGCAGCGGTTGGTTCAGATACGGTGCGCGGCTCATGCTCTCGGCACCGCCCGCAACGACAACGGCGGTGTCTCCCACCATAATCGATTGTGCCCCCGAAATAATGGCTTGCAGACCGGACCCACACAAACGATTGACGTTAAAGGCAGGGCATTCCTGCCCGACGCCTGCGCTCATCGCAGACATTCGGGATAGAAACACATCATTGGCCTCAGTGTTTATGATATGCCCCATCACCACGCTTCCTACATGAGCGCCGTCGATCGATGCGCGCCTGAGTGCTTCCTTGATGACGACCGTCGCCAATTGCACTGGCGTAACGTCTTTCAGCGCTTTACCGTAGTCTCCAATAGCCGTACGAGCGCCAGATACGATGAATACCTCATCCATTTTTATGCCTTGAAAGAATATTAAATGGCGCTTGTTGACGCGCGATCAGGAGGGAAATCAATGCCTGGCGCCGGCGCCCAAAAATCAGGATCAGCATGGGGATTAGCTGCAAACGCCCGCATACGTTTGGCCACCACGTCCAGCCCAACCTCATGGGCGTAGAACATAGGCCCACCGCGAAAATCAGGAAAGCCGTAACCTGCCACATAAGCCACGTCAATGTCAGACTCCCGTTGCGCTATACCGTCGGCAATGATTCGGAATCCTTCATTAACAAGCGAATATACCAAGCGGTCTATGATTTCTTCGTCTGCAATAATCCTGGGAGTAATGCCCGCTTTCTCGCGATACGCCTCAATCATTGCCGTTACATCGTGACTCACCATCGCTTCGTATTTACCTGGTGCATAGTCATACCAACCACGGGAATCTTTCTGTCCCCTGCGGGACATTTTTTCAATCAGTAAATCGGGGATCACACTGTATCGCAAATTGGGAATGTCGATTTTCCTTCGCTTGCGTATTTCGTAACCAACATCATTTCCTGCCATGTCGCTCATGCGAAATGGGCCCATGGCAAAGCCAAATTTTTCAATGGCTTTATCGATCTGAACGGGTGTTGCTCCTTCCTCCAATAGAAACCCCGCCTGCCGCAAATATTCCTCAATCATTCTGTTGCCAATAAAGCCATCACATACTCCAGCAATAATCGCTGTCTTATTAAGTTGCTTTGACAAACGCATCACAGACACGAGCACGTCTGGGCTGGTGTGATTACCTCGCACTATTTCGAGTAGTCGCATGACATGCGCCGGGCTAAAAAAATGCATTCCCACCACGTTTTCAGGATGCGATGTGATCGCTGCAAGCGCATTGATATCGAGCATAGAGGTATTGGATGCCAGTATCGTATCCGGCCTAACGATGGCATCGAGCGTCTTAAAAATCTTTTGTTTAAGATCGAATTTCTCAAAAACCGCCTCTACGACGATATCTACATCATCAAGTGCATCATAGTTCAGCGTTGGATAAACGATGTCCAGGCATCGTTCCTTCTTTTTCTCAGATATCAGATTTTTCTCGTACGCCCGTGCGAACTGTCTTTTAAGGTTTTCCATGCCTCGATCAAGCGAAGCCTGATCAATGTCTACAAGCATTACTGGAATATCTGCTTTGGCAAAGCATTGCACAATTCCTATTCCCATCGTTCCTGCTCCAATCACCGCGGCACGGGTGATTGTTTTGGGCCGAGTACCCGCCGGAACATCCGCGATGTCGCTAGCGGCTCGCTCCGCAAAAAAAAGATGCCGTAGCGCTCGGGACTCCGGCGTAAGAGATAATTCGTTAAAGTAGCGATGCTCCAGGCTTAACGCCTCATCAAATGAGAGTGTTAAGGATTTTTCAATGATGTCGATGCAACGATGCCTTGCAGGATGTCGAGGCGCCGTCTTCATCACCTGGTTTTTTATAGAGGTGAAAATAGTCTGTACGTTCTCTTCTACAGGAATATCTAAATCTCGGACACGCTTGTATTGACGCCCGTTTGCCATTTCCTCTGCTTTCTCTACTGCAATCGACAGCAGATTTGTATCGTCCTCTACCACGATATCCACGAGCCGCGTGTCCGCTAAGTCAGACGCGGTACGCGACTCTCCCCACACAATCATATCCAGAGCGACCGCCAATCCAGTCAGGCGTGGCAACCGTTGCGTCCCCCCCGCCCCAGGGAGTAACCCGAGTTTGGACTCGGGCAGAGAAAATCTTGCAGATTTTGTTGCCACACGAGCATGCGTTCCCAATGCAAGTTCAAGTCCACCACCCATCGCTACGCCATGAATGGCGGCAACAACGGGTTTGGGACTTTTCTCAATTAGATCGATTAGTTCGCTTAGATTCGGGCTTTGCCAAACCGCAGGCGTGTCAAACTCGTGAATATCAGCCCCTGCCGAGAACATTCGGCCTTCGCCGATTAACACAATGGCACCGATATCAGGCTTCGCTATTGCGTTCTGCATGTCTTCGAAGATGGCAGAACGTGCTAAATGGCCAAGGCTGTTGACTGGTGGAAAATCTAACGTTATGACAGCAATACTGGCGTTTGTTCCATAATACTTCATTGGGTCATTCCTAAAATACGTTCTGGTTTTCAATAAATCACATCAAAAACTTGGAGGACGCTTTTGCTCCATTGCTGCTACGGCTTCTTCAAAATCCGCTCCGTTCAATAGTATGCTCTGCGCATAAACGTTAAATGACCACTCGCTTTCCATCGTCGATTCAAGCCCCCGGCGTAATCCCTCTTTCGCCACGGACAACGCTGTTGGGGCTTTGCGCGCCAGATCTTCTGCGAATTTTTGAGTGGCTTCCTCCAACGATTCTATTTCTGTCATTTCATTGGCCAATCCGATTCGGACTGCTTCCTCACCATATATTCGGACTCCACGCATTACCATATCAGTGGCACGGCTCAAGCCGATAAGCCGGGGCAGCAAAAACATACCGCCCAAAGGAGGAATAATGCCTAAATCAATCCAGGATTCACAGAAGAATGCGTCACGCGCAACAATTCGAAAGTCGCACGCGACGGCGACCTCGCAACCGGCCCCGACAGCCGGGCCATTGACCGATGCGATGGTAGGTTTGGTGCATAGCTTTATCGTTTTAGCCGCCCCGCCAAAATATTTATACACAGTGGAACGAATTTCCAACGGTGTCATCTTGGTCATGGCGTTTAAAAATGCTTTATCACCACCGGAGGAAAAAGCCCGGCCCTTTCCTGTCAGGACAATCACACGGACCTCATCATTAGCCTCAAGCTCCTGAACAGCAGCAATCAATTTCCCTAAGTATTCCGGAGAAAAGGAATTGAGAACGTCCTGGCGATTAAACGTTATGTATCCCACTCTATTCTTAATATTGATGATCAAATCGTCATTCATTTAAACTGTCTCCAAAAATTAAATTAGTTTTAAAATTAACCAGGCTATATCAAGCTACGTACGCACTATCAAGGCGTCCCCAATCACTACGCCGTCCCCATTTTTTCTAACAAAAACGGGGTTAAGATCCATCTCCTGAATGACATCGCGATTAACATAGGCAATCTGGGAAACCGTGCGGATGAGATCGGCGAGCGCATCAATATCGTATGAAGACTGTCCCCGTGTACCGCTAAGAATGGGATAGCCTTTTAGACTCTTGAGCATAGAATTTGCTTCTTCCAGGGTAACCGGAGCAATCCGAATGGCAACGTCACCGAAAACTTCAATAAAAATCCCGCCGACCCCTACGGCCACCAAAGGGCCGAATGTCGGATGGCGCTGTACACCAATAAAGAACTCCTTCGCATTATGTATCCGCTCCTCTACCAATACACCTTCGGCATCAGCCGGGAAAAGGTCTTGAAGCGCCAGATACTCGGCCACAGCAGTCTGCGTCGTCACACCAATACGAACACCTCCTATATCAGACTTGTGAGGTATCGAACTTGCTTGCAATTTCATCACCGTATCGCCGCCCATTTTCTGCACAGCGCGTTGGGCCTGCTCGACAGAGCCAACAAGCTCGCCATTTGGTATCGGCAGCCTCGCGTCGGCCAAAAGCCGTTTCACGGTCGCTTCTGACAAGACGCCTGCACCTAAACGACTCAGCGATTCGGCGAAATTTCCATAGATGCCAACGGCATTTTCGCGCTCGTTTTCCGGCGATACTGTTTGACTGGCCCACTCACACATACGAGATATTGTGGTAATGCACGCTGTTGCGTCCTTGAACACAGGAACTTGCATTTGACGTATTCTGGGATAAATGCTTTGATCTTCCGCGGCTACCCAGGTAACGGCAATAGGAAGATTTGTTTTTTCAGCCAGTCTGCCAATGACTTGCACCAGTTCATCCTTGTTCCGATCACACATGCCGATGAAGATTGCAAGAACATCGACTTCACCGCTGTCCAATATTTCATTGGCTGCGCTCTCTAACAAAGAAGCGTCTGCAACAAGCTGACCAGTTAGGTCGACCGGATTGCTGACGCTGCCAAATACAGGCACCACTTTTGCAAGGCGAGCGCGCAGCGCTTCGGAGAACAACGGGATTTCCAAACCATTCTGGCTACAGTCATCGGCCATCAAAGTAGCAGCACCGCCGGAAATGGAAAGTATGGCGACCCGTCGACCTTGGGGAATGCGGCCGGTTGAGAACGCCGCAGTAAGGTCACGAAAGGCATCTGCCGAGGCCACCCGTACTGCCCCCCCTTTTAAAAGGGCGGCAGAGTAACCCTCATCGGACCCGGCCAGCGCAGCGGTATGCGATGCAGCGGCCGCTCGACCAGCATCGGTTCTCCCGGTTTTGAGTATGACTACCGGCTTTCCGGCGCGTCGCGCCCCTTGCAAGGCGCTAATAAACTTGTCCCCATCGTCTTTCACGCTTTCCAAATAGCCGCCTATGACACGGATGCGATCATCTTTCACAGCGAAGTCAAGAAAATCACTGAATGTCAGATCCGTTTCGTTGCCAGTGCTGGTCCAGAATCCGACGCCGATCCCTTCTTCTTGTGCTGCGGCAAAGACCAGACCACCAAATACGCCACTTTGCGTGATAAGTGCAATGGGGCCTGGCCGCAATTGGTCGGTGGATAAGGCACCTGAATAGGTCGCTGCGACCTGGTCAAATAAGTTAATACCGCCTTGACAATTAGGACCGCATACGCGAATTCCGGTCTCACGCACCACCAATTTTAATTCTTCTTCAATGGAACGCCCCTCTGCTGTCCCCAGCTCTCCAAAGCCACCTGACAATATGGTTACTACTTTGATTCCTTGCTGGGCACACCGGCGGACGGCGTCCGGAATGAGTTCAGCTTGTAGCGAAAGCATGGCTAAATCGATATTCGGCGGCAATGATTCTATATCGGCTACACATTTATAGCCCGCAAGCTCCTGGTACTTAGGATTGACCGGGAAGATATCGCCATCGAATCCATGTTTTTTCAGATATGACAGGGGACGTGATGCCATTTTTCCCAGATTTCCTGAGGCGCCTATCACAGCAATGCTACGAGGGCGAAAGAATGCTTCTAATGCAGATGAAGTATGCATATTCTTATGATCTCTTACTTTAAGATGTCCGTTGATAATGTTATTCGGGCTTAACGTTGGCAGCTTTCGCCATTTCTGCGGTGCGTTTGACTTCATCCTGGATGACAGCAGTAAACACCTCGGAATTGCCTGCGACGACGTCGAAACCCCGCTCTTGCAGTTGCCCGGCAAATGCTGGTTTCTTAGCAATGGCTGCAATATCCTCTTGTACTTTATTGATAATATCCTTTGGCGTGCCAGAAGGAGCAAACAAACCGAACCAGATCGTTGCCCCCATATATGGAAAACCTGCTTCGCTTACGGTCTGCACGCCGGGGATCATTCGAGACCGAGACTCTGATCCGATAGCAATACCCTTTGCGCGTTTGGAGTTGAGCGCAGCGGTCGCGCTGCTTGGGCTGACCACGGTCATCTGAACCTCGTTTGACATCACCGCTGTTAACGCTGGCGCCAGCCCCTTATAAGGTACGTGTAGCAATTCCAAACCTTCCCGCTTTTTCAATAGCTCAAACATAAGATTAGGTTGTGTACCCTTTCCATATGAGGCATAGGACATAGAATCAGGGTGTTTTCGAATTTCCTCTACAAGTTCCTTCATCGAATCTGCTTTCACTGATGAATTCAGCAGAATCAGCTGTCCGCTTTGAACCAATAATGAGATGGGAACAAAACTTTTATCTGGATCATAAGGTAATGATTTGTATAGAAATCGGTTACTTGTAATGGTTCCGTTGATAGTCAACATTAAAGTGTATCCATCGGGCGCCGCACGTGCCGCTTTCTCCGCTCCGATGATTGATCCGGCGCCGCCAGCGTTTTCGATAATCACGCTATGTTTCCACAGCGCTGATAATTCTTTTCCAAAAAAACGTGCAATATAATCGGCACCTCCACCGGCTGGCCAGGGGACAACAATAGTGACCGGCTTGTCAGGAAATGCTATCGCGTTTCCTGCAGAAACTAACCCAGTTATCAGTAAAATAGCTACTTTCAGTAAGTACTTCCTCATTGTCTCGCTCCTGGTTTTTTTTTAGATAGTTATTAATATGAATGTCTAAATATTTACATCAAAAGAGTCAGTTTGACTTCGTCGGTTCCTGCCTCATTCCCGCCAGCATATTCAGATCTTTTATCACCGAAAAGAAAGACCGGCATTTTCCACAACGCATCAAAATTTCATTTGCTGCTCCCGCGGTCATATTCATAAACTCCACTTTTTCGCTGGAGTCACAAAACGGGCATTTGACGTGCTGTAAATTCAGGCCGAATTCGACCGAATCAGGTTGTTTGTTGACATGCTTCATCGCGCTAACTCTGGATCCTTAAAGCGTACAATCTCCCATAATGACGAAGGAAGCGCGTGGGCGCGTCCAAGCGCGGAATTCCACTGTGATGTGATATCTAGCGCTACCGGCATCTCAAGATGGTTTAGGCCAAGCAGCGCATTTATTGAATCGACAAATTGCTCTTTGACTTGTGGCTCGCACTGGTCTACCCACCGTAGTGCAGAGGGAAGCCGCTTTAGCACTACCGCCTGGACTGTGTCAGATTCATATTCGATTAACGTTTTTATCCAGCCAAGACAATAAGCCATATGAAATATGCTTTCTTTAGAGATCATTTTCGACTGGTTGGCGATAATACGATCAGCGTGCTTCTCCAATTTTCTCGTGAGTGCACATGACGCTGCTTCTGCCAGATAAATGGTGATCATCAGGTCGGCCCACGATTCCGGTGCTGTGTCTAGAACGTCGATCGACGCGATCTGGGAAGCGTCACGACCTCGCTCAAGCCAGCTATAATCCTCACCTGCTGTTTCCAGCAATCGATAGAGCGCTCGAGTTGCCCCCAGAGAAGTACCAGCAATGGCTAGCATCGTCGCAAAATCGCCCAGAGAGCGCCCATTAAAGACGGTTGCAATGCAAATATTGCCAAGTACAAGCTTGGTATCAGCCAATCGCAGTAAGCTATTGTTGAAATGAGTGGTTTGGTCCATTTGATATCTTCACTATTTAGATAGGTTTGATCTTGACTTGTTTGCCTTGTTCCGTAACTGCAACAACGGCGGACAAGGGTACAATGCACAATTCTGACCACGCATGTTCGTCATATATATTCCACGCGTGAGCGATGGCCACCTCTTGACCTGGCGCTTTTACACTGCCGATATGCTGTAGTGTGTCGTCTGAATTCTTGCGTGCAAAAATCTCATAGAATTCTTCTTTATACGATTGCTTCATGCTGATTCCTTTTTTTTCATGGATTGATCAATAAACTGCACTCCCATCACACGTAATGCGTCTTGCGCATTTGACGCTATGCCGTCGGTGTGCCAGTCTTGGCTTCCGTGAAATGAGATTGCAATCGGCAGATCAACACCTGTAGCACGTATGCGGCTTTCAATATCATCTTGAAGTACTTGCAGTCCGGGACAGTGATGACAAGGCACATTGACGACAATATCAATTGTCCCCCGGTCGTTTATCGTGACACTTTCGAGCATGCGCAATTCGACAAGACTGAACGGAAGATGAGGATCCTTTGCTGAGCCAACTAATCGGTATAGTTCCGTTTGCTCTACCATAATTGGCTACCCCATTTTTCGTTTTGTATTTGACCTATACCTGAGTGTTTTATCGGCCCCCCTTTTTTCCAATGGGCGAATTTCTCGGGCCAGGTGATAAGTTGGTCAAAATCCCATTTTTTTTCTTGGGCATTCCACGCTATGGGCTCTTGATAGGTTAAAGCATAGCGACCGAGCGCTTTGTCAAAATGGGCCGGAATATCTATCCCCACCGATTCGCAAAACGGCACGACTTCATTGAGCCATTGTTGGCGCAACTCGTCATTGCTCAAGCCACGGATGTTGTAAGTCAGCTGATCCGTGCGCTTTTTCATTTCATCCGGTGTTCCAAACCAGCTGGCCGACATGGGGAACAGTAAATCAACTGCTGCCTGAACACGTTTACGTGTCTGTGCAGAATGGTGCCAAAAGTATTTCACCCAACGTTCACCGTGAGCAACATGGAATCGCTCTTCAAAATTTACTTTTCTGAGCGACCTGGCATAGGGACCGAATGAACAATTGGCTTCAAGATCCCGGGTAGTCGTATATCCGGCACGGTCGCCCAGCGCCATCATGACAACGCATGTCACATAATCGCCAACGTCCTGCTCAATCAACTCGAATGATTTGATCTTGTCCGATGTACGTCCCATGATTAGCTCTTGAGCATCAAACCCAAAATCTTCCAGCATACGGTACATCACCTGAGCATGACCCATCTCATCCTGGATCGAGGCAGCGACCGCAATCTTGTCATCCAGCGTTGGCGCCGTACACAGTGCTCCGTAATAGGATGGCAGCGTCATCAACTCCAGATCAGCTGCAATGAGCATAGTTTGAACCAGCACCTCTCTATATCGAGGCGTCATTTCTTCTTCTGACTCGAGCTTATAACCAGCCTTGACACGTAACTGAAGTGATCGTTCCCTGCTCTGCTCTTCGGCACTTATATCTGTTGCACTTTTTTCGTGTATCGCATCCATGGTTTTACTCCATCAAAAAATGGTGTTCTTCGAGATTTTCAAGATCAATAATAATATTGACTTTCTGGTAAGTATTATTTAATGCAAAGGTGCGTCGTTAATAGATTGAGTAGCCCCCATCAATGGTCAGCACATCGCCCGTGTGATACGAAGATAAATCACTCATCAAATAAATAGCTGCGCCAGAAAAGTCTTCAACATCACCAAATCGTCGCATTGGGATGCGGGGCATGACCGCTTTCACAAATTTTTCATTGTCGAACAAGCCATTTGTCATTTCGGTGCTTGTATAGCCAGGAAGCAAGGCATTAGCGGTAATACCATAACGCGCAAACTCAACGGAAAGAGACTTTGCCAAAGAACTCAACCCCGCTTTTGTTAAGGCATAGTGTTCGTTCATGGATGTTCCAAAATGACTAGCGATACTCGATGTCAGAACCACACGGCCTGTCTTTCTGCCCTGCTCACTTTGTTGCTTCATGTACGACAAGGCGGCTTGGCATACATGAAATGCACCGTACAAATTGAGATTGATCATTTTTTCCCAGTCTGACGATTTGCGACTAAGAAACGGTTCACGGTTTCCTCCGCCCATGCCTGCGTTGGCAAACATACCATCTATATATTTAAATCGCTGAATCGTTTCGTTGGCTGCTCTTTCTACACTTTGCCGATTGGTAACATCACAGGCAAAAGCAGCTACTTCTCCTGGAAGGTCTTTCAAGGCCTGAACGGCGCTGGCGTTTTTATCATCACTTCTCGCCCATATTGCGACACTGCAACCGGCTGACGCCAGACCTTTTGCAATACCAAAACCAATACCGCTATTGCCTCCTGTGACGACAGCAACTTTTTCTTTTAAGTCCATGGGATGCCGCATTAAAATCTCCTTGATTTTTTGGGTGCTAAATAATATCGAATGCGCTGCCTGCTCGTTGCTAGCGCTTTCTCGGTTTAATGTCGACACCTGATACCGTAATGCCAGATAGAAGAACCGCATACATGGCGTCAAACAGCCCTTTACCAGTCTCTTCGCGTGAGCTGCGCCACCACTCTAGCATCGTGCCGTCATTGAGTGCCAAGATCATTGACGCTTGTTGTTCCGCTCCCAAATCGGCACGAAACACGCCTTTTGCCTGTCCGTCCACAATGGCCTTAGCCAACAATTGAGCAGTGCGCCGATAACCCCATTTCACACGTTTCTCCGGTAGTTCTTCTGTACCTGCGAATTCTATTGAAACTATGATTGGAAGCAACAACATCGCTGGAGACTCTATCGCCAGCTTTGACTGGTGTGATAAGAATGCCCATATCCTTTCTGCAGGCGTTCCACTGCTCTCATCAAGTTTTTCAATGAGTGGCACCAAAACACCTGCATGTACCCTTTCTAGCAACGTTAACAACAATGAAGTCTTATCTTCGAAATAGAAATAGACCGACCCTTTAGTTAATCCAGCCCTGACGCCAATCTCTTCGGTGGTTGTTGCGTGAAACCCCTTTGTGATAAACAGATGTTCGGCGGCATCGAGAATTTTCGCCACACTCGCCTCACGTTGTTGCTGCTTAGTTCGTCTAACCTGCGTTTTCTGCATATAGTGATCTTTATCCTATCTTGGTAACGGTGTACAAATACCATCAAAGCTTAAATAACAATACCGTTTCATAAACATACTTGGCAGTAAGTATGTTCCATACTATTCATTTTAAAAAATTTATTATATGGGGGTTTTCCCTGAATAGATGGACAACAACTAATACGGTCACCTGTGCTGAATGAAAATTATAGAAGAAATTTCGCAGCATCGTTGTTGCACATATTGGAGATCGAGGTGGTGATAATCACCTTACCCTTGGCCCGCCCTGTTTCCACATAGGCCAGCGCGTCCGCAGTCGAGTCCAATGGAAATACCCGGTCAACAACCGGTTTGATTGCGCCCGCTTCGATCAGCGTGCTGAGTTCACGTAGTTGTGAGCCACTGGCCTTCATAAAGACGAAGGTGTAGCGGATACCGCGCGTCTTTGCCTTCCTTCTTATCCCATAGCTTAGTACACGCAGAATCTGCTTCAATGGCCAGGAGAGTCGCTGCTGATCCGCGAAATCCGGGGTGGGCGGACCAGAAATGGAGATAAGGTGACCTCCCGGCTTGAGAATGTGCAGCGACTTTTCAAGCGCCTCTTTGCCCAAGCTGTGCAAAACCACATCGAAGTCGCGCAAGATCGTCTCGAATTGCTGGTTCTTGTAGTCGATGACCAGATCTGCCCCCAACGCCTTTACCCAGGCGACGTTGCCTGTGCTGGTGGTTGTGGCTACAAAGGCCCCGAGGTGCTTGGCCAACTGGATAGCGATAGTACCAACGCCACCCGAGCCTGCATGAATGAATACCTTCTGGCCTGCCTTTAGCTGCGCCACTTCAACCAGCACCTGCCAGGCGGTGAGCCCGACCAGCGGAATCGAAGCGGCCTCGTCCATGTTCAGATTACGGGGCTTGAGTGCCAGCGATTCTTCCTTGATGCAGATGAACTCGGCAAAAGTACCAACCCGATCCTGATCTGGACGGGCATACACTTCATCGCCCGGTTTGAATTGGCGCACATCAGGCCCGACACGCACAACCGTACCAGCCATGTCATTGCCAAGGATCAGCGGCAAGCGGTAAGGCAGGATCAGTTTGAACTCGCCGGAGCGGATCTTGGCGTCCAGCACGTTAATACTGGCGGCATGAATCTGAATGAGAACGTCATCGTCCCGCAGATCAGGCTCGGGCACGTCCGCAATGTGGCCGACTTCATTCTTGCCGTAACGATCAATGATAAATGCCTTCATATGGCCTCCGTGGCTGCTGGTAATGAGCAAAACCGTGCACTCAACTTTTATTCTCTTGATTACATTGGGCCAGAATCTGTGTGCGACACACTTGTAATATTTCATCCGCAAGACCAGAATCATCTGGACAAGCGCGAGACAAGACAAGGGCGCCCACCGCATGAGCAATCGCATTAATTCTCTGTGCTCGTTTTTCATCAGTAGCATCGTCTTCTTGCGCCAACATTGCCAGCTGAGTTTCAATCCCAGCTGCAAATGTTTCTTTTAGTGAGGCTGACTGACGCCCGGCGTCTGCGCATAATGCTGCCATCGTGCAGCCATTGCCAGGCGCATCGCGGTGCTGCCGGGACAGGTATTGCTGCACAAACTCAGTAATATCAGTGTCACCCGTTTGCGCTGCTGACTGCGCAAAGCTACATGCCGCCGCTTCTGCCATCAAATCGGCCTTAGAACCAAAGTGCTTATAAAAGCCACCATGCGTAAACCCGGCTGTCGCCATTAATTCAGCGATCCCCACGCCGTCGTAGCCGCGTTCGCGAAATAACACCGAGGCCGTCTCTACGATGCGCTCACGGTTGGCTTGTACCTGTGCTTTGGTTACTTTCATAACAATTGCTTCTCCTTGCAAATTCCTGACTTATTATACTTTGATTATGATCATAATCAAAATTCTTGACATTTTAGATGATAATCATCATCATTGTAGGCATTCACTCTTATTCAAACGGGAAACACAAGACATGACCAACGACGCTATTTCAACCCTTAACCTCGGCCCGCTAACGGTTCGCATTTCTCCCGTCTCACCAGACAACGCAATATCAAGCAGTAACCCACAGCCGCAATAAGCCTGCGCGACATAAAGCGGGCAACAAGCTAAATAAGTACCGGCGCATCGTCGCTTCTATTCAACTAATAAAGATGAGTAAATATATATGACCATATCTTCCGTTCTCATTACTGGCGCCTCCTCTGGTATTGGCGCTGTCTACGCTGATCGCTTCGCTCGTCGTGGCCACGACCTTGTGCTGGTCGCCCGCGATAAAGCCCGGCTTGACAACCTGGCAGCGCGTTTGCGACAGGATTACAACATTAACGTAGACGTCTTGCCGGCCGATCTGACGCTATCGAGTGATCTGGCTACTGTCGCCACACGTCTTCGAGACGATGCTCGCATCGACACGCTTATCAACAACGCTGGTATCGCGCAGTCCGGCAGTTTTATCGAACAGACACCGGACTCAATCGATAAACTTATTGCCCTGAACACCACCGCATTGACAAGACTGGCCAGCGCAGTAACGCCACGATTCGTGCAGGCGGGTAAGGGATCGATTGTCAATATCAGTTCAGTCGTCGGCTTGGCGCCAGAATTTAATATGTCGGTCTACGGCGCAACCAAGGCTTTCGTATTGTTCTTGTCTCAGGGAATGGACCTGGAGCTGTCATCCAAAGGCATTTATATCCAGGCGGTGCTTCCTGCCGGAACCTATACAGAACTGTGGGACCGTGCGGGAATCGATATAAGTAGTTCGTCCAGGATGATGGAAGTAAATGAGTTAGTCGAGGCTGCGCTGGTGGGATTTGATCGCCGTGAACTGGTGACAATCCCACCGCTGCACAATGCCGCACGCTGGGATACCCTCAATGCGGCACGACAAGCACTGCTTTCAGATATCAAGCAAGCTGAGGCTGCTGAACGCTATAAAACCGCGGAGTGAATAATCGTGTTGAAAGCTATTTGCGCAGGGCAAGAAAAACCAGGAAGGACAGCGTAAGGTTGCCAACCAGGATCATGCCAAGCGATGTATAAACGGGAAAAGGGAGAGCCGCAGCAATACTGATGGACAGAGCGGCACACCCCATCTGCAGGAACCCCAATAGCGCCGAAGCGGCCCCTGCATGCCGTGCGAAGGGCTGTAACGCAATGGCAGTCCCGAGTGGATTGATAAGCCCCATTCCCAGCAGAAATACAATCAAGGCTGCAGAGAAAAAGAAAATATCTTCTTTACCAACTAATAAGGCGACGCTACCCGCCAGCGCAATAATGATTCCCGCCCGCGCTATTTGCACGGGCCCCCTTCTTTTGGCCAATCGAGGTGCCAATACACCGGCGCCAAACACGACAAAAACGGTTGAGGCAAAGAACAGCCCCAACTCAAACGGCGAAAAATGGAACCCGGTCATCAAAATTGCCGGTGCCATCGCAAAGAATGCATACAACGCGCCAATGACCAGACTCACGGAAAGCGATGGTGTAATGAATCGTCGGTCGACCAGGAGTTGCCAGTAGATTCTCAATATTGCTGAGACTGAGAGGACCGAGCGCTTGTCAGCCCTATGTGTTTCTCCCAACTTTGCGTTGTAGTAAAAAGCAAGAAAAACGGCCAACATACCCACAAACCCGAACGTTGCCCGCCAGCCCAGCCAACTATTGAACGCTCCACCCAAGAGTGGTGAAAAGCCCGGTGCCGCGGCCATGGCGATCATGGTCAGCGACAGCGCACGCGCAAGCTCTTGTCCATCAAACAAGTCGCGCGCGATAGCCCGAGACAATACCGACGTAGCGCAAACGCCCAGGGCTTGAATGATCCGGCCACCGATCAACTGCGACAGTGTGCCGGCCACCGCGCAGATCAGACAGCCGATGATAAAGATGACCAGCCCGAAGAGCACCAGACGCTGGCGCCCAAAGCGATCGGACAGCGGGCCGACGAACAACTGGCCCAGCGCGAAGGCCAGAAAGAAACTGGTCAGCGTCGCGCTTAGCTCCCTGACCGAAACGCCAAGGTCCTTACCCAACGCGGGAAATGCCGGAAGGATAATGTTGGTAGCCAACGCCCCCAGGGCAGCCAACGCGGCCAGCAGAAATAGTACGCTGGCCGTGAGCCTACGCTCGGCTGGCGGACGGGGTGCCTGCGATGATACTGGTGTTATGTCGGTATTGCTCACTGGTTCGACGTCTTAAGCGCTGGGTAATCCACATAACCTTCGGCCCCACCGCCGTAGAAGGTGGCTCGGGTGTAGGCGTTGAGGTCAGCGCCCTGGCGCGCACGCTCAGGCAAGTCCGGGTTGGCGATAAACAGCCGTCCGAACGCAATGGCGTCCGCCCCACCCGCTTCGATGGCGGCAGCCGCGGTGTCAGGTCTGTAGTTTCCCGCCGCGATCAGGACGTTCGGCCAATGCGGGCGGAACAGTTCCGATGTAAAAGGCACATTCTGATGATCTACTTCAGCCTGGCCCGCACCGCTGGCCCGGGGCTCGATCAGATGCAGATACGCCAGATCAAGTGCCGCCAATTGCTCGATCAGGTACGTATAGAGAGGCAATGGATCATCCTCGCCACTACCGTTAGCCACCCCGAATGGCGATAACCGGATGCCGACACGATCAGCCCCGAAAACGGTTGAGACCGCCGCGGCAATCTCCAGCACGATGCGGCAGCGATTCTCAATCGAGCCACCATAGGCATCGGTTCGCTGGTTGCTCCGGCTCTGCAGCAACTGCTCCAAAAGGTAGCCGTTGGCCGCGTGGATTTCCACCCCATCGAAACCGGCTTGCTGCGCGTGCCGTGCCGCCTGGGCATATTCCTCAATCACCGAAGCAATTTCCGCTGTCTCCAGTGCTCGCGGCGTTTCGAATGGAGCACGTTCAAAGGAAGCAGTAAATGCATTGCCTGGTGCGGCGATGGCGGATGGAGCCACCGGCAATTGACCACCCAGTAGCGACGAATGGGAGATACGCCCGACATGCCAAAGTTGCAGAAAAATCAGCCCGCCTTGCGAATGCACTGCTTCCGTTACCGCTTTCCAGCCTGCGATCTGCTCCTCGCTGTGAATGCCAGGTGTTGCCGGCATTCCCTGCCCGGTGCGCGAGATCTGTGAACCTTCCGAAATAATCAGCCCACCCTGCGAGGCGCGCTGGCGATAGTACTCTACGTTGAGCGCATGGGGAATATTCCCGGGCTGAGCCGCCCGCATACGGGTCAACGGAGCCATTACCACGCGATGCTTCAAATCCAGGGATCCGAGGCGTAAAGGAAAAAACAATGTCTGCGTCATGCTGTCGTCCATTAAAAACTCTACAAATAGATAGCAATTACTCTGCTGGATGTCACTCCGAACTGCTATCAAGGTATTCAATACAAGTATCAAGCAAATCATGCAACGCGGCGACACGCTCCACACCCAACCGCTCGTTGAGTGCAGTTTGTGCCGCTTTCCATGCGCGCTGTCCTTCGGCCTGTTTCATACGCCCCGCCTCGGTCGCTTCGACCAGGCGACTACGTGCATCCTTGCCTGCGACGATCGCCAACAAGCCCTGCGTAGCCAGTGGCTGCATATTGCGCGTCAAGGTCGATGCATCCATCCGCATATGCCTGGCCAGATCAACCGGCTGAAGCGGCCCCAGTCGGACGACGTACGAAAGCAATGCGTATTGCGTGTTCTTAAGTCCCGTCTCGGCGATATAGCTGTCGTAATGACGCGTCACCATGCGCGTAAGCTGGCGAAGTTTCAGGTTGGTACACCCCTGCGGCTTGATTGAGTTCTTCATATCATGTATTGTACCTACAACTATTGTATATGCAATGATTTTTTTAATACTGGAGTGGCTGATGAATGTTGATCAGGTGATGGCGCGTTGGGAAGCGGACGAAGAGCGTGTGCGAGCGCGGTGGAGTGCCCCCGCTGGGCCTAAAGTACAGGCAGCAGGGCTCTCGGGCATGCAGCTGTTCGAGGCGATCTTCGCCGGTGACTTGCCGCCAGCGCCAATGGGCGCCACGCTCGATTTCTTCCCGATTCACATGGAGCCGGGTGTCGCGGTCTTTCAAGGCAGGCCGCAGCGCCGGCACTACAACCCACTAGGCACCGTACATGGGGGCTGGTTCGCCACGCTGCTTGATTCGGCGGTTGGCTGCGCTGTGCACTCGATGCTGCCCGCCGGCAAAGGCTACACCACTTTGGAGCTCAAGGTAAACATGGTCCGCGCCCTGACTGATGGGGTTCCGCTGATACGCGCCGAAGGCAAAATCATCCACGCGGGACGACAAGTAGCGACGGCCGAAGGCCGCCTCGTCGGCCCGGACGGCAAGCTGTACGCGCATGCGACCACGACATGCCTGATCTTCGAGCAATCTGCGCCGAGTTAAACGGACAAGGCTGAATCAGATGCCTGAGCCGGCACCCAC
>Ga0308157_10003223_pt1 | contig 24287 bp, 24 predicted proteins | sample PhyBR1_FD_201035 | JGI IMG/M metagenome (GOLD analysis project Ga0308157, IMG submission 201035) | Phyllosphere microbial communities from UC Gill Tract Community Farm, Albany, California, United States - DLSLB.R1 | ecosystem: Host-associated > Plants > Phyllosphere > Unclassified | place: USA...
GTGATGACCGTTCTGGCCAGCGCGATGGCTTCCGCAGCAACGATCGCGGTGATGGTGGTTATCGCGGTGTATCCCGTGACGGCGAGCGCCGCGAGGGGTACCGCGGCAATGATCGCCGCGACGGCGGTTACCGCGGGGGCTCCGGTCGTGACGACCGTGGTGGGCAGCGTGACGGATTCCGCGGATCCCGTGATGGCGAGCGCCGCGAGGGATACCGCGGCAATGACCGTCGTGACGGCGGATATCGTGGAGGACCTTCGCGCGACGACCGAGGCGGGTACCGGGGCGGCGCAGGTCGCGACGACCGCGGCGGCCCCCGCAGTTTCGACCGTCGTGATGGAGACCGGCGCGGCGCGCCTCGCGATGGCGACCGTCGAGAAGGCGGATACCGCGGCAACTCCGATCGCAGCGATCGCCGTGAGGGATACCGCGGTCGCACCGAGGGCAATGACCGTCGTGGATCGGGCGATGACCGGCGGTTCGACCGCGGTCCGCGCCGCGACAGCGGTTCGCGCTTCGACGGCGGCCGTCGTGACGGCGGCTACCGCGGAGGAGACACGCGCGATGACCGGCGCAGCTATAACCGCCGCGACGATGATCGCCGTGATGACTTCCGCGACGGTTTCGAGCGCGAAAATCGCGTGCGCGATCCCGAGCTGCCCGACGAGATCACGCCGAAGGATCTTATGCCGTCGGCGCGCAACGAGCTCAAGACGCTGAGCGAGGAGAACGCGGAGCGTGTCGCTCGCCACATGGCGATGGCCGCGCAGGTGATCGACGACGACCCCGAGCTGGCGCACGAGCACGCCCAAGCGGCCATGCGCCACGCCGGTCGAGTCGGCGTCGTGCGCGAGACGCTCGCGATCACTGCGTATGCGACGGGCGACTTCGCCCTGGCTCTGCGTGAACTCCGCACGGTTCGCCGCATCACCGGGCGCAACGACCACGCCGCGATGATCGTCGACAGCGAGCGCGGCGTCGGACGCCCGGAGAAGGCCCTCGAGGAGGGTCGCGGGGTGAACCGTGAAGACCTCCCTGTCGAGCAGCGCGTCGAGTTGGCTATCGCTCTCTCGGGCGCGCGCCTCGATCTCGGTCAGACGGAGTTGGCTCTTCACGAGCTCGAGATCCCCGAGGACGATCCCGATCGCGCGTTCGGCTGGAGCGCAGGTCTGTTCGCTGCTCGCGCCGCCGTGCTCAGCGACCTCGGTCGTGACGATGAGGCCGCAGAGTGGGCCCGACGCGCAGAGGTCGCCGGTGACGCGGTCGCCTCGCGTCTCGCGGAGGGCGACACCGTCGTGATCCACGAGATGTACATCGAAACCGATGACGACGTGGCCGGTCGCGACAGCGATGCCAGTGCGTTCGACGCGCCCGTTTCCGCGGACGACGAGACCGACGTCGAGGACGAGACGACGCTCGGTGAGGCTCCGACTGGCGATCAGTCTGTGGCGGACGAGTCCGAGGCAGACGGCGCCACGTTGCCCGAGGCCGACGACGTTCAAGCCGCGGCTGCGTCGGTGGACGAGTCCACTTCTGACGACGCTACCTCGGTGGACGAGCCCGCGTCTGATGACGTGACCTCTGCGGATGCCACCGCGAACAGCGCGCGCTCCGAAGACGTCTCGGAAGTGGCGGCCGCGGACGACGCGGTGGCGGACGACAATGCAGCGGATGCTGTGACTCCCGCGGGCGACGCGACGCAAGCTGGAACTCCTGCTCCGGACGTTCCTGCTGCGGAGAACCCTGGCGAGGACATCACTCCCGACGACATCGTCGTCGACGACCAGTCGATCGACGAGGAGGTCGCTGAGCTGCTGGCAGCGGCCGGCATCACCGACGACGAGGACGGCGCCGACGAGAACGGCAAGACCTCCTGATGGCGCTGTTCTCGCGCAAGCGGGCAGCAGCGTCCACCCCGCTCGACGGCGTCGACGTCGTGCTCGCAGACCTCGACGGCGTCGTGTACGCCGGCCCGGGGGCGATCCCGCACGCGGTCGAGAGCCTCAACCGTGCGGAGAGCGAGGGGCGCCGGGTCGGCTACATCACGAACAACGCCTCGCGCACGGACGCATCGGTCGCCGAGCACCTCACGCAGCTCGGGCTGCACGCGCAGCCCGACGACGTCGTGACGAGTCCGCAGGCGGCCGTGCGGCTGCTGAGCGGCAAGGTTCCCGAAGGTTCCACGATCCTCGTCGTCGGCGGGGAGGGCCTCGTCGTCGAGCTCGAGAAGTCGGGGTACGTCGTCACGCGTTCCGCGGACGATGCGCCCGCGGCCGTTGTGCAGGGTTTCAACCCCGACGTCGCGTGGACCGACCTAGCGGAGGCGGCGTTCGCGCTCGCCACGCCCGAGGAAGACGGCGGGATCCCGTGGATCGCCACGAACACCGACTGGACGATTCCGCGTGAGCGCGGCGTCGCCCCCGGCAACGGCACGCTCGTGTCTGCTGTGCACACCGCGGTCGGCCGTCTCGCGACGGTCGCCGGCAAACCCGAGGCCCCGATCTACCACGCGGCGACCGCGCGGTTCGAGGCCACGAAAGCGCTGTTCGTCGGCGACCGCCTCGATACCGACATCCAGGGGGCGCAGGCCGCGAATATGGAGTCGGCGCTCGTGCTGACGGGGATCGACCGACCCAAGCACGTGCTCGCCGCGGCCGAGTACTCGCGCCCCACCTACATCCTCGGCGACCTTCGCGAGCTCTTCGAGCCGTACCCCGAGATCACGCAGCGAGGCGGCGTGACGACCGTCGGATCCGCGCGCGTGCGCGTGTCTGAGGGGCTCGAGGTCGAGATCCTCGCCGAGGGCGACAGAGACATCGACCTCGTACGCGCCGGCGCGCATGCCATTTGGGCCACAGGGCGGCAGATCTTCGGGTTCACCGTGCCTGACCGCCTCTACCGCGACACCTTCCACCGCCCCTGAGGCGGCTCCGGTGACGCGAACGGATCCTCGTTCTTCCGCGCGGGTCCATTCGCGTCACCGGAAGCGGATCCGCGTATCGTGGTGGCATGGACGTCGACCGGATCGAGCAGCTGCCCCTGGGTGAGCGCGCGGCGGCGTATCGCCAGCTGCACGACGACCTGACCGCGGAACTCGATCGGGCGCCGGAGGAGTGACCGGCCGGCTCGATGCAGTTCTCGCCGAGCGCGGCCTGGCGCGATCGCGCACGCATGCGGCCCGACTGATCGCCGACGGCCATGTGATGGTCGATGGCCGCGCGGTGACGAAAGCCTCGCTACGCATCGCAGACGGTCAAACGATCGTCGTCGACGCTGACCACTACGTCAGCCGAGCGGCACACAAGCTCATCGCCGCACTCGACGCGTTCGAGCTCGATGTGGCCTCGCGCGTCGCGCTCGACATGGGGGCATCGACGGGCGGGTTCACGCAGGTGCTGCGCGAGCGCGGCGCCGAGCCCGTTCTCGCGGTCGACGTCGGTCACGACCAGATCTCGCCCGACATCGCCGCCGACCCCGGCGTGCGCGTCGTCGAGGGCATGAACGTGCGCTTCATGACGCCCGAGACGCTGTCCGACGCGACGGGCATCGCCGCCCCGCCGAGTGTCGTCACAGGTGACCTGTCGTTCATCTCGCTCGGCCACGTGCTTCCCGCGGCCGTCGCCGTGGCGGACCCGTGCGCCGACTTCGTGCTGCTCGTCAAGCCGCAGTTCGAGGTAGGGCGCGAGCGCGTCCGCAACGGCCTCGTCGAGGATCCGGTTCTGCAGGCCGGCGCGGTCGGCCGCGTGATCGACCAGGCACGCGAGGCCGGGCTCGCCGCGGTCGGCCTGATCGACAGCCCCATCGACGGCACGCATGGCAACCGCGAGTTCGTCGTGCACCTCGTCTCCGGCGGGCAGAGCGACGACGATCGGATCGCGCGGGCTGTCGCGGGGATCGCGCGCGGCGAGGGCGCGACCCCGCGCGAGGGGCGCCCCGATCCGACAGAATAGAAGAACCAGATCTCACGCCCATGCGAGGAGGACGATGAACGCGCGCAACATCCTGATCGTGGCACACGCACAGCGTGCCGATACGGTCGACGCAGCCGCGCGCATCGCCGCCGTCATCCACGAGCAGGGCGCCGTTCCCGTGTTCGATGCGAACGACCTGGCGTCGCTCAATGGCGCGTCGCACGGGTTCGCCGGTGTGCGCGTACTCGACCGTGATGTGCCGGTGTCGAGCATCGACGTCGCGATCGTCCTGGGCGGCGACGGCACGATCCTGCGCGCGGCGGAGCTCGTGCGCGGCGGCACGGCGCCGATCCTCGGCATCAACATGGGCCACGTCGGCTTCCTCGCCGAGACCGAGCGCGACGACATGGACGAGGCGGTGCACCGGGTGCTCGCGGGCGACTACGCCGTCGAGGAGCGCCTCGCGATCGCCGTGAAGGTGCGCGACCGCATGGGCGACGTCGTCTATGAGACCTGGGCCCTCAATGAGGCCTCGATCGAGAAAGAAGCGCGCGAGCGCATGATCGAGATCGTGATCGAGATCGACGGCCGACCGCTGTCGAGCTTCGGTGCCGACGGCTGCGTGATCGCGACGCCGACCGGATCCACCGCGTACAACTTCTCGGCCGGCGGCCCCATCGTGTGGCCGAGCGTCGAGGCCATGACCGTCGTGCCGCTGTCGGCGCACGCGCTCTTCGCGCGCCCGCTCGTCGTGGGCCCCGAGCAGCTCGTCGCCGTCGAGATCACCGGCAATACGGGGTCGAACGGCGTGCTGTGGTGCGACGGCAAGCGCACGCACGTGCTGCCGACGGGCGCGCGCGTCTCGGTGCGCCGATCCGAAGAGCCCGTGCGCCTCGCGCGCCTGCACCCCGCCGAGTTCACCGATCGCCTGGTGCGCAAGTTCCAGCTGCCCGTGCACGGCTGGCGAGGCCCGAGCGGATCGATGATGACGACCGCCGTCGCGGTGATTCCGCCGGCGACGAAGACCGACCAGGAGGAGCCGACCGCGTGATCGAGCAGATGCGTCTGACGGGGCTCGGCGTCATCGCCGATGCCGTGCTGCCGATGGGGCCTGGGTTCACCGCCATCACGGGCGAGACGGGCGCCGGCAAGACGATGGTCGTCACCGGGCTCGGCCTGCTGATGGGTCAGCGCGCCGACAGCGGCACCGTGCGAGCCGGCGACCGGCAGGCGATCGTCGAGGGGATCTGGCGCGTCGCATCGGAAGGATCCGTTGCCGACCGCGTGCGCGAGGCGGGCGGCGAGCTCGAGCCCGCGGGCGATGGCCGCGGCGAGCTCTACCTCTCGCGCTCGATCGCCGCCGAGGGGCGCAGTCGCGCCTCGGTCGGCGGTCGCGCGGCCCCGGCAGGCGTGCTCGTCGATCTCGCGGCGCAGCTCGTCGCCGTGCACGGCCAATCGGATCAGCTGCGCCTCAAGTCATCGGCCGCGCAGCGCGACGCGCTCGACCGTTTCGGCGGGGATCCGGTGCGCGATGCCCTCGCCGCCTACCGCACGGCCTACGACGCCTGGATGCGGGTCGACCGGGAGCTCACTGAACTGGTCACCGATCGTGATGCGCGCACAGCCGAAGCCGTGCGGCTGCGCGCGCAGCTCGAGGAGATCGAGGCGGCCGCGCCGGCTGCCGGCGAAGACGTCGAACTCGCTGCGCGCGCGGAGCGGCTCGCGAACGCCGAGTCGCTCCGAGAGGCTGCGCTCGCGGCGCGGGAGGCGCTGTCGAGCGAGGAGGGCGCTCCCGACGTGTCGACGCTCGTCGGCGACGCGCGTCGCTCGCTCGACCGCGCCGAGGATCCGGTGCTCACCGGGATCGCGCAGCAGCTCGACGACCTGAGCTACCGGGCGAGCGACCTCGCCGTGGAGCTCTCGAGCTACCTCGCCGATCTGGATGAGCAGGGCCCCGCCGAGCTCGCCGCCGTCGAGGAGCGCCGAGCGGCGCTCGCCGACCTCGCGCGTCTGCACGGATCCCTCGATGCGGCCGTCGCGTTGCTCGACACCGGATCCGCGCGCCTCGCCGAGCTCGACGACGACGATGACCGCGTCGAGCGGCTGACCGCCGAACGCGACGCCGCTCGCGCCGAGCTCGACCAGGCGGGCGAACGTCTGTCGTCGGAGCGGCGCAGGGCCGCGGCCGAGCTGGGGGAGCGCGCGAGCGAGGAACTGCACGCGCTCGCGATGCCCGACGCCGCCCTCACCGTCGACGTGACCGAGGCGCCCGAGGCCGCGCACGGCCGTGACAGCGTCGCCTTCCTGCTGGCGCCGCATCCCGGCGCCGAGCCCCGACCGGTCGCCAAGGGCGCGTCCGGCGGCGAGCTCAGCCGTGTCATGCTCGCGATCGAGGTCGTGGTCGCGGCGACGGATCCGGTTCCGACGTTCATCTTCGACGAGGTCGACGCCGGCATCGGCGGGGCAGCGGCGATCGAGGTCGGTCGCCGCCTTGCGAAGCTCGCGGAGAGCTCGCAGGTCATCGCGGTCACGCACTTGGCTCAGGTCGCGGCGTTCGCGACCAACCACCTGAACGTTGTGAAGTCTTCCGACGGATCCATCACAGCTTCGAGCGTGAAGCGCCTCGACGGCGCGGATCGCGAGGCCGAGATGGCCCGGCTGCTCAGCGGCATGGCCGACAGCGACGCCGCCCTCACGCACGCGCGCGAGCTGCTGAGCGTCGCGGGCAGCGCGACCGACTGATGAGTATGCTCGTGCTCAGTCCATTCCCAGCGCGCCAGGCAGGCGCTCACATCTCTTTCCCGCCCCGTACGGTTAGGATTGAAGCCCGTGATGCAGACTTCTGACGCGGCGAGTAACGACACCACCAAACACATCTTCGTGACGGGCGGTGTCGTCTCGTCTTTGGGTAAGGGTCTTACCGCGGCAAGCCTCGGCAATCTGCTGACGGCGCGCGGACTGCACGTGGTGATGCAGAAGCTCGACCCCTACCTCAACGTCGACCCGGGCACGATGAACCCGTTCCAGCACGGCGAGGTGTTCGTCACCGACGACGGCGCCGAGACCGACCTCGACATCGGGCACTACGAGCGCTTCCTCGACATCAACCTGTCGGAGGCGGCGAACGTCACGACCGGCCAGATCTACTCGCGGGTCATCGAGCGCGAGCGCCGCGGCGAATACCTGGGGGACACGGTGCAGGTGATTCCCCACATCACCGACGAGATCAAGCGCCGCATGCGGCTGCAGGCCGAAGACATCCCGAAGCCCGACGTGATCATCACCGAGGTCGGCGGCACGGTCGGCGACATCGAGTCGCAGCCGTTCCTCGAGTCGGCCCGCCAGATCCGCCACGAGCTCGGCCGCGACAACGTCTTCTTCGTGCATGTCTCGCTCGTGCCCTTCATGGGCGCGTCGGGCGAGCAGAAGACCAAGCCCACGCAGCACTCCGTCGCGGCCCTGCGCCAGGTCGGCATCCAGCCCGACGCGCTCGTGCTGCGCAGCGACCGACCCGTCACCGAGTCGAACCTCAACAAGATCGCGCTGATGTGCGACGTCGACGCCGACGCCGTCGTCAACACCGTCGACCTGCCGAGCATCTACGACATCCCGTCGACGCTCAACTCGCAGGGCCTCGACCGCGTGATCATCAAGAAGCTCGGGCTCGGCGGGGCGGGCGAGGTCGACTGGACCCGCTGGCAGAAGGTGCTCGACGCCGTGCACCACCCGAAGCACGAAGTCACGATCGGTCTCGTCGGCAAGTACATCGACCTGCCCGACGCCTACCTGTCGGTGACCGAGGCCATCAAGGCCGGCGGCTTCGCGCACGACGCGAAGGTGCAGATCCGTTGGATTCCGTCCGACCTCTGCGAGACCGAAGAGGGCGCGCGCGAGCATCTCGCCGACCTTGACGGCATCCTGATCCCGGGCGGATTCGGCATTCGCGGCATCGAGGGCAAGCTCGGCGCGCTGCGCTTCACGCGCACGCAGGGCATTCCGACGCTCGGTATCTGCCTCGGTCTGCAGTGCATGGTCATCGAGTACGCGCGCAACGTCGCCGGCCTCGAGGGCGCGTCGTCGACCGAGTTCGACCCCGATACCGATGTGCCCGTCATCGCGACGATGGAGGAGCAGATCGAGATCCTCGAGGGCGGCGACCTCGGCGGCACCATGCGCCTGGGGCTGTACCCCGCCGCCCTGGCGGAGGGATCCGTCGCGGCCGAGGTCTACGGCTCGACGACCGCGCACGAGCGTCACCGCCACCGCTACGAGGTGAACAACCGCTACCGCGAGCAGATCGCGGATGCCGGCCTGGTGTTCTCCGGCATCAACCCCGATCTCGACCTGGTCGAGTTCATCGAACTGCCGCGCGAAGCGCACCCGTACTACATCGCCACGCAGGCGCACCCCGAGCTGCGCTCGCGCCCCACCGAGGCCCACCCGCTGTTCCGCGGCCTGATCGGTGCCGCTATCGATCGCGCCCGCTCGAGCGAGCTGTTCGAGGTCGAGGAGTGACAGATATTCGCGACGAGCCGTTCGAGGTCGAAGTCCGCCGCAGCGAGACGGTCTACAACGGCTACGTCTGGGACGTGCGCGAAGACACGTTCCAGTACGGTCCGACGACGCTCGTGCGCCACTACCTCGACCACACGGGCGCGGTCGGCGTGGTGGCGGTCGACGATGACGACCGCGTGCTGCTGATTCAGCAGTACCGGCATCCGATCGGTCAGCGCGACTGGGAGATCCCGGCCGGCCTGCTCGACATCCACGGCGAAGACCCTCGTGATGCCGCCGCGCGCGAGCTGATGGAGGAGGCCGACGCCGAGGCCGAGAACTGGTCGGAGCTCGGCAGCTTCGCGCTGTCGCCCGGCGGGTCCAACGAGTTCATGCGGATCTTCCTCGCGACCGGCGTGCGCATGCGCGAGTCAGAGCACCACCGCGTCGACGAAGAGGCCGACATCCGCAAGCAGTGGGTTCCCCTGGTCGAAGCCGTCGAGGCGATCGGCGAGGGGCGCATCCACAACGCCGCGATGACGATCGGAATCCTGCTGGCCGCCCGCCAGCGCGGCATCTAGAGGCGGGGCCATGCACCTCGATCGGGCGGTCGACACCTATCTGCGTCACGTGGCGATCGAACGCGGTCTGAGCGAGCACACGGTCGCCGCGTATCGTCGTGACCTCGTGGGCTACGTGGCGTGGCTCGGCGAACACGACGTGACGCACGCGGAGGGCGTCACCCCCGAGCTCGTAGCGGCGTTCGCGGCGGAGCGCGCCTCAGCGGATCCGGCGCCGGCCGCGTCGTCGCTCGCACGGCTGCAATCTTCGGTGCGGGGGCTGCACCGCTTCCTGGCGCGCGAGGGAACGGCGGAGCATGATCCGACGGTGCGTCTCGCACCGCCGAAGCAGCCGCAGAAGCTGCCGAAGGCGCTGACGATCGACCAGACCGAACGCCTGCTGCAGGCGCCGAGTGCCGAGGATCCGATCGGGATCCGCGATCGCGCGCTGCTCGAGCTGCTGTACGCGACGGGCGCGCGGGTGTCCGAGGCGATCGGCCTCGACGTCGACGACCTGCAGACCGGCGAGGTGCTGCGGCTGCGCGGCAAGGGCAACAAGGAGCGCATCGTGCCGGTCGGATCCTTCGCCCGCACGGCGCTCGACGCTTACCTTACGCGCGTGCGGCCCGCGCTCGCGGCGAAGGGTCGCGCGACGGGGCGACTATTCCTCGGCGCGCGCGGTGCGCCCCTGTCGCGGCAGAGCGCGTGGCTCGCGATCCAGAAGGCGGCCGATGACGCCGGCCTGACGGCGCACGTGTCACCGCACACGCTGCGGCACTCGTTCGCGACGCACCTGCTGCAGGGCGGCGCCGACGTGCGGGTCGTGCAGGAGCTGCTCGGCCACGCCTCGGTCGCGACGACGCAGATCTACACGCACGTCTCGCCCGAGACGCTTCGCGATATGTACCAGAGCGCGCACCCGCGCGCGGTGTGACGCCGCGCCCGGCGAATCATCCTCTCGACGGATATGCCGGCGACTCCTTCTCTGCCAGGATTGGGGAAAGTCCACACCGCCTGACGAGGATCACCATGCGCCAACTACGCACCCTGACCGTTATCGCCACGACGACCCTGACGATCGGTGCCCTCGCGGCATGCGGCGGCGGCGCGGCAGAAGAGCTCAGCTACGAGGACTCGCCGCTGAACGAGTACATGTCGTCGCTCTACGACGCCGAGATGTCTCCGGAAGACCAGCAGGCCGAGCTCGACGCCCAGGAGCGGGAGCAGGAGGAAGCGGTCGCCGCCTGCATGCAGGATGAGGGCTTCGAATACGTTCCGGTGACGGGTATGAGCGAGGTGTACACCGCTGACGACGACGAGTGGGATCCGGACTCGCGCGACTGGGTCGAGCAGTACGGCTACGGTGTGTTCTCGACTCCGTGGGACGACGAGGAAGCCTCGGGCGAGGAAGAGGTCGGCGAAGACCCCAACGCCGAGTACACCGAGTCGCTGTCGGAATCGGAGCTCACCGCGTACAACGCGACGCTGTACGGCGACGAGCCGACCGATGAGCAGATGGAGGACCCCGATTTCGACTGGGACTCGCTCGACCAGGGCTGCTATGGCGAGGCGATGGACGAGGCTTACGACCAGGGCGAGCTCGATGCGCTCTACGAAGAGTTCGACCCGCTCATCACGAAGATGACCGAGCTCTACGATGCTGCGCTGTCGTCGGACGCGCAGATCGCGCTCGAGTCGGAGTGGGCATCGTGCATGGAGGGCAAGGACTTCGCAGAGTTCGCCTCGCGTGACGACGCGCCGAGCTCGGTGTACGAGAAGCAGGAGGAGCTGTTCACGGCTCAGAACGAGGCGAGCGAGCAGATCGACTGGGAAACGGTCACCGACGAGGAAGCCGAGGCGCTCATGGCCGAGTCGGACCCCACGGGTTCGCCCGAGTGGGTCGAGGCGCAGGAGAACGAGATCGTGCTCGCCCTCGCCGACCTCGAGTGCCGTGAGCAGACCGATTACGACTCGAAGACGCTCGCGAACCAGTTCGAGCTGGAGGAGCAGTTCATCGCTGACAACAAGGCCGAGCTCGAGGCGTTCCGCGCCGCAGCCGAGCAGGTCATGTGATGGCGATCGCACGTCGTCGGAAGAACGAGCAGAGCGAGAGCGACCCCCTGGAGGAGGTCCTCGCGGAGCCCGCGGAGGAAGCGGAGGCCGAAATCAGGGACGACACGGAGCGCGCGGGCGGGTGGGGCCGCGTGCTGCGCGGCAACCGAGGCCTGTGGATCACGGCGATCGTCGCGGTCGTCGCGCTCGGCGGCGGCATTGTGCTCGGCCAGTTCGTCGTGTCGCCGTTCGATCGCGCGGCCGGCGCGGGTGCTCCGGATCCGGGGCTCGTGACGGTGCCCGTCGAGTACGGCGAGCTGAGCAACGATGTCACGCTGCGCGGCGACATCGGCTACAACGACGCCGTCGAGCTGCAGTTCGACACGTCGTCGTTCGAGGGTGCCGCGATCGTGACCGGTCAGGTGCCCGAGGCGGGCGCCGAGGTGAACGCGCTGTCGATCGCGCTCGAGGTCACGGGCCGCCCGGTGATCGTGCTCCCCGGCGAACTGCCCGCATACCGCACGCTGCGCTTCGGCGTCTCGGGCCCCGACGTGGTGCAGCTGAAGGAAGCGCTCGCCGCGGTCGGTATCGCCGGCGGCGATCCGGCCTCCGACCTGTTCGACCAGGAGACCGCCAACGGCCTCGCTGAACTGTACAACCAGGCCGGTTACCCGCTGCCGGAGCCCGAGGAGGGCGCGCGCGAGGCCGTCGCTTCTGCGGAGGCGGGCGTGCGCGATGCAGAGCAGCAGGTGGCCGACGCCGAGGCGGCGCTCGCATCCGCGGGGCAGGGTGCGTCGGCGGTCGAGGTGCGCGAAGCCGACAACGAGATCGCGAGCCTGTGGCGCCAGATCCGCGAGGCCGAGGGCGCGGGCGAAGACGCGAGCGATCTGCGCGGTCAGCTCGAGGTCGCGAAGCTGCGCCGGCAGGAGCTCGACCAGCCGAAGGACACGAGCACCGAGCAGTCCATGCTCGACAGCGCGCGCGACGGCGTCGTGTCGGCTCAGGAGTCACTGGTCGCGGCGCAGCAGGACGCGATGCCGTTCCTGCCCGCGAGCGAGGTGATGTTCCTCGGCGATCTTCCGCGCCGTGTCGATACCGTCTCGGTCGCCCGCGGCGATGCGCTCGAGGGATCCGCGATGACGGTCTCCGGCGCGAGCGTGCAGCTGTCGGGCGCCGCGTCGACGACCGACGCCGGCCTGCTCGAGGAGGGCATGACGGCGTCATTCGCTCTTCCCGACGGCACCGAGCACCCCGCGACGATCACGAAGATCGCGAAGAGCGACGAGGGCGGACGCACGAAGATCATGTTCGAGCCGGATCCGCTCGAGCCCAGCGTCATGCGCGAGATCCAGGGCGAGAACGTGCGCATCAGCATTCCCGTCGGGGCGACCGAGGGCGAGGTGCTCTCGGTACCGTACGCGGCGCTGACGGCGGGCCCCGGTGGCGAATCGCGCGTCGAGGTCGTCGACGGCGACCCGCGTGACGGCGAGGATGCCGAGACCCGCCTCGTCGTGGTCGAGACGGGGCTCGCGGCCGACGGGTACGTCGAGGTAACCCCGGAGGACGGCGATCTCGAGGAGGGCGACCTCGTGGTGGTCGGATCGTGACGGCGGCCGTCGTCGAGCTCCGCGATGTCACGAGGTCGTTTCCCGGTCCGCCCGAGGTGCAGGCGCTGAAGGCCGCGAACCTTCGGATCGATCGCGGAGAGTACGTCTCGATCGTGGGGCCCAGCGGATCCGGCAAGTCGACGATGCTCAACATCCTCGGCCTGCTCGACCGGCCGACCGTGGGGGAGTACCTCCTGGCGGGAGAGTCGACGGGCGACCTGCCCGACGATGAGCGCGCCGCGGTGCGCGCTCAGTTCATCGGGTTCGTCTTCCAGTCGTTCCACCTCATGGAGCGGCGCTCGGTGCTCGAGAACGTGCTCATGCCGATGACCTACAGCGGCGTGCCCCGGCGCGAGCGCGCGGCGCGCGCCGTCGAGGCGCTCGAACGGGTCGGCCTCGGCCACCGCCGCGGCTTCTTCCCCGCAACGCTCTCGGGCGGCGAGAGGCAGCGCGTCGCGATCGCGCGCGCCGTCGTCAGCGGGCCGAGCCTGCTGCTCGCCGACGAGCCGACCGGCAGCCTTGACCAGCGCACGTCCGGAGAGGTCATGGATCTGTTCGAAGAGCTCAACGCCTCAGGGCTCACGCTCGCGATCATCACGCACGACCAGGCGGTCGCGGAGCGTGCAGCGCGCAGCCTGCGCATCTCCGACGGACGCCTGAGCGAGGCCGCGTGATGGGCAAGCGCGGCAAGACCCGGCGCTCGCCGACGAGGGGATCCGCGAGCGCGGCGGCGCTCCTGCGCCCCGTCGCGCGCGCCGACCGCTTCTCGGCGAGCGACCTCGTCTCGGAGGCGACGAGCGACATCGGGGCCCGGCCCGGGCGGCTCGTCATGACGATCCTCGGCACGGTGCTCGGCATCGGCGCGCTCGTGGCGACGTGGGGTTTCGCGCAGACCGCGTCGGGGCAGATCTCGAGCCAGTTCGCTCGCGCATCGTCGACGCAGGTCTCGATCACGCCTGAGACGACGACCATCGGCCAAGAGGGGGCATCGGGTGCGATCGGCAGGATCCCGTGGGATGCGCCGGAGCGGCTCGAGCGCCTTGCGGGCGTCGAGCGCGCGGCGCTCATCTCCGACGTCGCGCTCGATGAGAACGCCGAGATCACGTCGGTGCCGCTGAACGATCCGTCCGCCGCGTCGACGGCCGTGCCGCCCGTGCGCGCCGCGTCGGCCGGTCTCGTCGACGCGGTCGGCGGCGAGATGTCGACCGGTCGCATGTTCGACGAGGGGCATGACTCCCGCGGCGACCGCGTGGCCGTACTGGGCGCGCGCGCCGCCGACCGGTTGAGTATCAGCCGCGTCGACAACCAGCCGTCGGTCTTCATCGACGGCAGGGCATACGCGGTCATCGGCATCCTCGAGACCACGCAGACGCGCGCGGAGCTGCAGGACGGGATCCTCATTCCCGCGGGCACGGCGCGCACCGACTTCGCCGTCGACCGGCCTGCCGAAGCCATCGCGCGCATCGCGATCGGGGCGGGACCGCAGATCGCCGACCAGGCGCCCCTCGCGCTCGCGAGCGATGAGCCCGACTCGCTCCAGGTGCGGGCTCCCCAGGCGCGGTCGGAGCTCGGCGCCGCGGTGGAGGGCGATGTGAACCTGCTGTTTGTGATTGTCGGCGCGGTGTCGCTGCTCGCGGGCGGGCTCGGGATCGCGAACGTCACCCTGCTATCGGTGAGCGAGCGTACGGGCGAGATCGGCCTGCGCCGAGCACTCGGCGCCACCAGGCGACAGATCGCCGCGCAGTTCACGGTCGAATCGATCGTGATCGGCGTGCTGGGCGGCCTCATCGGCGCCGCGCTCGGCGTGCTCGCCGTCGTCGGCGTTTCGGCGCTGCAGCAATGGACGGCGGTCATCGATCCGCTCGTCGCCGTCGCGGGCGTCGCCGTCGGCGCGCTCGTCGGATGGGTGTCGGGCTGGTACCCGGCTCGCCGCGCGTCTCGCATCGAACCGATCAGCGCGCTGCGCTCGGCCGGCTGACGAATCGGATCCGCGTTCGACGGCGGTTCCTGGCGGACCGCGAGGTAACGATGCGGATACACTCGACTGAGCGTGTCAGGAGGAGCATCGGTGGCGAACACCCAGAAGAAATCGGACGTGGTTGTCGGTCCGACGGGACGGCCCTACAACGGGTTCCCGACGCCCGAGAAGCTCGACCGCCATGGGCCCGCGCGGATCATCGCGCTGTGCAACCAGAAGGGCGGCGTCGGCAAGACGACCACGAGCATCAACCTCGCGGCTTCGCTCGCCGAGTACGGGCGCAAAGTGCTCGCCGTCGATTTCGACCCGCAGGGTGCGCTGTCCGCGGGCCTCGGCATCGCGACGCACGATGTCACGACGATCTACGACCTCATGCTCGACACGAAGCGCGACGCGCACGACGCGATCATCCCGTCGAACGTCGAGGGCCTCGACGTGATCCCGGCGAACATCGACCTGTCGGCCGCCGAGGTGCACCTCGTCAACGAGGTCGCCCGCGAGATGATCCTCGCCCGCGTGCTGTCGAAGCTGTCGAAAGAGTACGACGTCATCCTCATCGACTGCCAGCCGTCGCTCGGGCTGCTGACGGTCAACGCGCTCACGGCGGCGCACGGCGTGCTGATCCCGCTCGAGTGCGAGTTCTTCGCCCTGCGCGGTGTGGCGCTGCTCATCGAGACGATCGAGAAGGTGCAGGATCGCCTGAACCCGTCGCTCGAGCTCGACGGCCTGCTCGCGACCATGTACGACTCGCGCACGCTGCACTCGCGCGAGGTGCTCGAGCGCATCGTCGAGACGTTCGACGAGAAGGTGTTCGAGACCGTGATCGGGCGCACCGTGAAGTTCCCCGATGCGTCGGTGTCGGGCGTGCCGATCATCGAGTACGCGCCCAACCACGACGCCGCCCAGGCCTACCTGCGCCTCGCCCGCGAGCTCGTGCACCGCGGGGCGGTCGCGTAGCGCCGTGACGACGGAACCGGCCGACGACGCCGGATTCCGGGTCTCGCTGTCGAACTTCGACGGCCCGTTCGACCTGCTGCTGAACCTCATCACGAAGCGCGAACTCGATATCACCGAGGTGTCGCTCTCGGCGGTGACCGATGAGTTCATCGCCTACCTCGCCGACCTGGGGCCCGATGAGAACCTCGACGAGGCGAGCGAGTTCCTCGTCGTTGCGGCGACGCTGCTCGACATGAAGGTGGCGGGCCTCCTGCCCCAGGGCGAGCTGGTCGATGCCGAGGCGGTCGCGCTGCTCGAGGCTCGTGACCTGCTGTTTGCGCGTCTGCTGCAGTATCGGGCGTTCAAGGAGGTCGCGGTGTGGTTCGCCGACCGCATCGCCTACGAGGGCGGTCGTCACACGCGCGACGTGCCGCTCGACGAGAAGCACCGGGCCGCGACGCCCGAGCTGAAGTGGACGCTGTCGCCCGATGACTTCGCGGCGCTCGCCGCGCTCGCCCTGGCACCCCGCGAGATCCCCACGGTCGGCCTCGAACACCTGCATGCGCCGCAGGTATCGATCCGCGAGCAGGCGGCCATCGTCGTGTCGACTCTGCGCACGAGCGGGTCCGTGACATTCCGCGAGCTGGCCGCCGGCGTCGACGGGCCCGGCGTGATCGTGGCGCGCTTCATCTCGATCCTCGAGCTCTACCGGCTCGCCGCCGTCGCGTTCGAGCAGCTCGAGCCGCTCGGCGAGCTCACGATCCGGTGGGTGGCCGAGACCTGGGACGACGAGACCCTCGCGGCGTTGGGAGCCGACTATGACACCTGAGACCCCCGCCCTGACGGCGCGCCTCGAAGCCCTGCTGATCGTGGCCGACGAGCCCATGAGCGTCACGGCGCTCGCCGCGGGCGCCGGATCCCCGGTACGGGAGGTGCGGAAGGCGCTCGACGAGCTGCGCGCCGACTACGACGGCGAGTCGGGCGGGCCGGTGCGCGGATTCCAGCTGCGCGAGGTGGCCGGGGGATGGCGCATCTACGTGCGCGAGCAGCTCGACCGGGTCGTGACCGAGTTCGTCGGCAGCCAGGCACCCGTGCGACTGTCGCAGGCGGCGCTCGAGACGCTCGCGGTCATCGCGTACAAGCAGCCGGTGACGCGGTCGCAGGTCGCGCAGATCCGCGCGGTGAACGTCGACGGCGTCGTGCGCACGATGCTGGGGCGCGGCCTGATCACCGAGATGCACGCGGACCCCGAGACAGGCGCGATGCACTACGGCACGACCTCGCTGCTGCTCGAGAAGCTCGGCATCAACTCGATCGACGAGCTGCCGCACATCTCGCCGCTGCTCGACGACGGATCGGGCGGTTTCCCGGGCCTGGAAGGCGTTTAGTCAGGGGCGATCCGCGAAGATAGAACGAACCGCGTCCCACTCCAAGTGGCTCTGGCGCGGTCATTCCAGCAGGAAGTGGGACATGGTGACGGAGGCCGAGGGATCTGCCGAGGGCGTGCGCCTGCAGAAGGCGCTCGCGAACGCGGGCGTCGCGTCGCGTCGCGCGTCGGAGAACCTCATCGTCGCCGGTCGCGTGCGCGTGAACGGATCCGTAGTGAGCGAGCTCGGCTCGCGCATCGATCCCGATAACGACATCGTCGACGTCGACGGACAGGTCGTGCAGCTCGACACGGCGAAGCGCTACGTGGTGCTGAACAAGCCCCGCGGCGTCGTCAGCACGATGAAGGACGAGAACGGCCGCCCCGACCTCACCGAGTTCACCGCCGAGTGGGACGAGCGCATCTACAACGTCGGCCGTCTCGACACCGACACGTCGGGCCTGCTCGTGCTGACCAACGACGGCGAGCTCGCCAATGTGCTCGCCCACCCGCGATTCGGCGTCACCAAGGTCTACATCGCCAAGGTGCGCGGCGAGGTCACGGGGCAGACGGTGGCTCGCCTGACGCGCGGCGTCGAGCTCGACGACGGGCCGATCACGGCCGACAAGGCGCGCGTGCTCGACTCGTCGCGCGGGTCCAGCCTCGTGGAGCTCACGCTGCACTCGGGCCGCAACCGCATCGTGCGCCGCATGATGGCAGCCGTCGGTCACCCCGTGGTCGAGCTCGTGCGCCGCCAGTTCGGGCCGCTGCATCTCGGCACGCTCGGCATCGGCCGCACCCGCGAACTCGATAAGGTGGAGCGCGGCGCGCTGCTGACACTGGCGCGCGAGGCGAAGGAGACCCCGTGAGCGACGAGACCCTCGTACCCGGGCGGCGCGCACGCGTGAGCGTTCCAGTGCGGATCGTCGGCGCGGGCCTGTTGGGATCAAGCATCGGCCATGCGCTGACGCAGAACGGCGTCGACGTGTCGCTCACCGATGCCTCGCCCGCGCAGCTGCGACTCGCGGTCGACTACGGCGCCGGACGCGCCGCGGCCGAGGGCGACGACCCCGCGCTCGTGGTCGTGTGCACACCGCCGGATGTCGTCGCCGACATGGTCGAGGCCGAGCTGAAGAGGTTTCCGAACGCGGTCGTCACCGATGTCGCGTCGGTCAAGCTCGAGCCGCTGCGCGCCCTGCGCGGCCGCGGCATCGACCTCACGAACTACGTCGGATCACACCCCATGGCGGGTCGCGAGCGCGGGGGAGCGATCTCCGCGCGCGCCGACCTGTTCGCGGGCCGGCCATGGGTGATCTGCCGCGACGGCGAGACCCCGACGCAGGCGCTCGCCCTCGTCGAAGACCTCGCGCTCGACCTCGAGGCCGTGCCGATGGAGATGACCCCCGAGGAGCACGACCGTTCGGTCGCACTCGTGTCGCACCTACCGCAGGTCGTCGCGTCGCTGCTCGCCGCGCGCTTCGTCGAGGCACCAGAGCACGCTCTCGCGCTCGCGGGGCAGGGCGTGCGCGACACGACGCGCATCGCGCACTCCGCGCCGGAGCTCTGGGTGCAGATCCTCGCGGCGAATGCCGAGCCGGTCACGCAGCAGCTCGACCTGCTGGCGGCCGATCTCTCGCTCATCGCTGATGCGCTGCGCGAGCCGGATCGCCAGGGATCCCGGCGCACGGCGGCTGACGCGATCCGCGCGGGCAACGTGGGCGTCGAGCGCCTGCCGGGCAAGCACGGCCAGCGGCGCCGCTTCGAGACGTTCGTCGTGATGGTCGACGACGTCTCGGGCCAGCTGGGGCGCCTGTTCAGCGACCTCGGCGAACTGAACGTGAACGTGGAGGACCTCCGGCTCGAGCACTCGCCGGGGGCGCCGCTGGGTCTTGCCGAGATCTCGGTCGACCCGGCGACGATGCAGCACGCCGTCGATGGTCTCACCTCGCGCGGCTGGCGGATTGCGGGGACCGGTGACTGACACATTCTTCGTTGCGATCGATGGGCCGGCGGGATCCGGCAAGTCGAGCGTGTCCAAGCAGGTCGCGCGGCGGCTCGGGTTCGGCTATCTCGATACCGGGTCCGTCTACCGCGCCCTTGCCTGGCACGTGCTGAATCGCGGCGACTCGACCGACGAGGCCTCTGCCGTCGAGTCGGCGTTCGGCGCGTTCGAACCTGCGATCTCGCTCGACCCCGACGACCGCTCGATCTCGGTCGGCGGCACCGACGTGACCGACGCGATCCGCACCCCCGAGACGACGGCGGCCGTCGCCGGCGTCGCGAAGACGATGAGCGTGCGCGAGAAGATCAACGAGCTTTTCCGGCGCATCGTCGCCGAAGCGCCGCAGTCCGGCGTGGTGGTGGAGGGCCGCGACATCACGACGGTCGTGGCGCCCGACGCGCCCGCACGGATCCTGTTGACCGCGCACCCCGACGTGCGCGCTGCGCGCCGCAGCGCCGAGATGGGATCCGCCGACGTGGCGAAGGTCGCGGAGGCGATGCGCCGTCGCGATGCGTCGGACAGCACCGTGGTGGACTTCATGAATGCCGCTGACGGTGTCGTCGCGGTGGACACGACGCACTTGGATTTCGACCAGTCCGTCGACGCCGTTCTCTCGGTGATCGCCGAACGACGAGAAGGAGGCCGCGATGGCCGCTGACTACGACGACGATTTCGTCGCTGACGATGACCACCTTGCCGAGCGCCTGGAGGAGCTCGACGACGAGCTGATCGAGGCGCGCGCCGAGACGCTGCGCCAGACGCTCGCCGACTACGACCTCGATGAGGAAGACGCGGAGCTGCTCGAGGGCATCCACTTCGACGACTTCGGCAATGAATATCTGCCGGCGCTTCCGGTGGTCGCGATCGTGGGCCGGCCCAACGTCGGCAAGTCGCAGCTCGTGAACCGCATCCTCGGCCGCCGCGAGGCCGTCGTGGAGGACACGCCGGGCGTCACGCGCGACCGCGTGACGTACAAGGCCGAGTGGCTCGACCGTCGGTTCTCGCTCGTCGATACGGGCGGGTGGGAGCCCGATGCGCGCGGCATCGACAAGTCGGTGGCGCAGCAGAGCGAGATCGCGATCGATCTGGCCGACGTGATCCTCTTCGTCGTCGATGCGAAGGTGGGGGCGACCTCGACCGACGAGCACGTCGTGCGCCTGCTGCGCAAGACCGACAAGCCCGTGTTCCTCATCGCGAACAAGATCGACGACGCGTCGCACGAGGTCGAGGCGGCCGCGCTGTGGAACCTCGGTCTCGGCGAGCCGCACCCGGTCTCGGCGATCCACGGTCGCGGCGTCGCCGACATGCTCGACGCCGTGATGGCGCAGACTCCGAAGATCTCGGCCGTGGCGAAGCACGAGATCGGCGGTCCGCGCCGCGTCGCGATCCTCGGGCGCCCGAACGTCGGCAAGTCGTCGCTGCTGAACAAGGCCGCGGGCGAAGAGCGCGTCGTGGTCAACGACCTCGCGGGCACGACGCGCGACCCGGTCGACGAGATCGTGGAGCTCGGCGGCAAGCTGTGGACGCTCGTCGACACGGCGGGCATCCGCCGCCGCGTGCACATGCACCAGGGCGCCGACTTCTACGCGAGCCTGCGCACCTCGACGGCGCTCGAGAAGGCCGAGGTCGCGGTGGTCGTGCTCGACGTCACCGAGCCGATCAGCGAGCAGGACGTGCGCATCATCGACCTGGTGCTCGAGTCGGGCCGCGCGCTGGTGCTCGCGTTCAACAAGTGGGATCTGCTGAACACACCCGAGATGGAGCACAAGGAGCGCCGCTACTACCTCGAGCGCGAGATCGAGAAGGATCTGGCGCACGTGGCGTGGGCGCCCCGCGTGAACATCTCGGCCGAGACGGGACGTCACTTCGACAAGCTCGTGCCGGCTCTCGAGCAGGCGCTCGAGAACTGGGATCGTCGCATTCCGACCGGCAAGTTCAATGCGTTCCTCACCGAGCTCGTGGCGGCGCACCCGCACCCGCTGCGCGGGGGCAAGCAGCCGCGGATCCTATTCGGCACGCAGGCGTCGACGCGCCCGCCGACGTTCGTGCTGTTCACGACGGGCTTCCTGGATCCGGGCTACCGGCGGTTCATTCAGCGACGCCTGCGCGAGCTGTTCGAGTTCGAGGGCACGCCGATCGTCGTGAACATGCGCGTGCGCGAGCGGCGCAAGCGCTGAGTCGTGAGAACGGGCGGCCTTCGGGCCGTCCGTTTCTGCGTGACGCCGAGTTTCGTGCGACCGTCCGCAGGCGCCGACTCTCTCGTAGAGTGGGGTCATGACGAGCCCGATTCCCGCGCGCCCTCACCACCCCGGTGACGGCTGGGTCACGGGTGCGAACGGCGCGAAGTACTGGGGCGTTTACGGGGCGGCGGGGCTGCTCGCGTACGATCCCGCGCGCGGCGTGCTGCTGCAGCACCGCGTCGAGTGGAGCCACTTCGGCGGCACCTGGGCACTGCCGGGCGGGGCACTGTGCGACGCCGGCGAGACGCCGATGGACGGCGCGATCCGCGAGGCGCAGGAGGAAGCGGGCGTGCCGACCGGCGCCATCTCGCCCCGCGCCGAGCACGTGTTCGACGTGGGCGTGTGGCAGTACACGACCGTGATCGCCGACGTCGTCGATCCGTTCGAGCCGGTCATCAGCGACCCCGAGTCGCTCGAGCTGCGGTGGGTGCCCGTCGACGAGGTCGACTCGTACCCGTTGCATCCGGGGTTCGCGGCCACGTGGCCGACGGTGCGCGAAGCACTCGAGGTTCGCCCCGTCGTGCTGGTCGACGCGGCGAATGTGGTGGGGTCCACGCCCGACGGCTGGTGGAAGGACCGTTCGGGCGCGACCGAGCGGCTGCTTGCGCGGCTCGCGGCGCTCTCCGACGTGCCGGCTGACGACCTGGGGCTCGGCCTCGACGTGTGGCAGCCGGTGTTCGCGGTCGTCGTGGAGGGTCAGGCCCGTGATGTCGAGGCCGGCCCGCTGCCGGTGTTCCGCGCACAGGGTTCGGGCGACGACGAGATCGTGCAGCGTGCCGAAGAGCTGATATCCGAGGGATCGCGGGTGTTCGCCGTGACGAGCGACCGCGAGCTGCAAGCGCGACTCGAGTCTCTCGGCGCGGAGGTGCGCGGCGCGAGGTGGCTGCGCGATCGCCTGCCGACGGCCGACGCGATGGCGCCTGTGCTCGAAGGTGCGAGCTGGATCGGCATGGGGGCGACCGGCTTCTTCGGAAAGCCGTAGGTCAGCGCCGGTCGCGCGATTCGCGCCCGGTGAGGCGGTCGATCTCGCGACGCTCGCGCTTCGTCGGACGGCCGAGTCCGCGGTCGCGGTGCACGATCGGGGCGACGAACTCGCGCGGCGGTGGGGGAGGCGTGCGATCCTCGTATGCCGTGGCGGCGATCGGAGCACCGACGCGTTTGAGCAGCAGCTTCTCGACGCCGAGGATTTTGTCGAACCTGCTAATGCGTGCCCGCACCTCGTCGCCGACCTTGACCCCGTGAGACGCCTTGACCGGATCTCCGTTGACGCGCACGTGCCCGCCGCGGATCGCGGTGGTTGCGGCCGATCGCGTCTTGTACACGCGCACAGCCCAGAGCCACACGTCGACGCGTACGGATGTGGGTTCGGTCATCAGGACATTGTCTCAGAGGGCGAGCTCGACGATCCGTTTCGACGATCCGAGGGGGCCGACATCACGGAAGCCGGCGCGGGTGAACGTCGAGAGCGTGCCCACGAACAGGTCGTTCGCGCTCGCTCTATTCGACGACGGATCCCGAGGATAACCTTCGACCGCACTCGCACCGTTCTCGCGCGCATGGTCGATCGCGGCGTCGAGCAGCCGCGCCATGATGCCCGTGCCGCGGAATGCGCGTGCGATGGAAAAGCAGGTGACGGCCCAGATGGATCCGTCGTCGATGTCGTGCGGGCTCACCGCGGCAAGTCCGCGCGTGTGCCGCAGGCGCGCCTGGTGCGGGCGCGGCCCGACGCGCACCCAGCCGGCGGGTTCGTCATCGACGTGCAGAACGAGGCCGGGCGCGGGCGAGGTATGAAGATCCGCTCCGAACCCACGCTCGAGCTCGTCGCGCGTCGATCGTGAGAAGTCGACCTGACGCATCATCGGCCACATGCACTGGCAGCTGGGACCATCGCCGCCGCCGGCGAAGATCTTCTGGACGTCGTCCCACGCATCGGACGTGGCGGACGCGATCGTGATCTCGGGCATAGGGCCAGGGTAGAGGCGCGTCGCGGGCCGGGGAACCCTTGCGCGCGGATCGCTCGTGCACCTGTTCGTCGTTGCATTCGCGTGTCAGGATGAGGGCATGGGTTGGAACGATCAGATCATCGAGGAGTTCCGAGCGAACGACGGCGCGGTCACCACCGGCGGCTTCGGCCGCAGCCTCGTGCTGCTGCACCACATCGGGGCGAAGTCGGGCATTCAGCGGGTGACGCCCGTGATGGCGCTTCGGCCGGACCACCGTGAGTGGCTGATCGCCGCGTCGAAGGCCGGCGCCGACGAGAACCCCGCATGGTTCCACAACCTGCTGGCACACCCCGACGTGACGATCGAGGATCCGGACGCCGGCACCGTGCACGTGACCGCCGAGGTGCTCGAGGGCGAAGACCGTGACCGGGCCTGGCGCCTGTTCGAAGCGGCGAGCGACGGATTCGCGGCGTACCAGCGCAAGACGAGCCGTGTGATCCCCGTGGTGATCCTGCGCCGGCAGCGCTGACGCGCCCGGCTGGCACATGGATTCGCGGCCGCCCGCGTGGCCGGGTAGACTCTTGGAGTTGCCCACGTGGCGATGAACTGAATAACGGGCTGTGGCGCAGTTTGGTAGCGCACTTGACTGGGGGTCAAGTGCGGTAACGACTCGGTACGGCTCAAAATTGAACAACGGGATGTGGCGCAGCTTGGTAGCGCACTTGACTGGGGGTCAAGGGGTCGCAGGTTCAAATCCTGTCATCCCGACAGAAAAGCCCAGGTGAGAGCAGGTTTCTCACCTGGGCTTCGTCGTTTCCGTTGTCCTCTTCGGAGGGGTTTATGGAAGCATCCGGCAGCGGTTGCCGACACGCTTCGAGGCGCTCGATCGGGAGCCGTTGTCACGAGCCGGGACCTGGCCGGGACCTGGAGCCCGTTCTTGCCACGAATCGCGACCGGCTTCATCGCCGACGTGCCGGTGTTCGCGTAGACGCGGCTGGCGTCTCGGGTTCGGGATGCTCGTGTCCGTCGAGGAACGCGTTCGCGCGTGCGGCAGCGTCGGTGAGGTGTCTTGTGTCAAGTGTCGTGTTTGGTAGAGGCTGATTTAGTTGGATTCGGTCAGTGAAAGCTCGCGCTGGGTAGCGCGGTAAGCCGCTTCGAGCTCGGCGGGTGGGACGTGCCCGATCTCGCCGTGCAGGCG
>Ga0308157_10003224_pt1 | contig 24281 bp, 17 predicted proteins | sample PhyBR1_FD_201035 | JGI IMG/M metagenome (GOLD analysis project Ga0308157, IMG submission 201035) | Phyllosphere microbial communities from UC Gill Tract Community Farm, Albany, California, United States - DLSLB.R1 | ecosystem: Host-associated > Plants > Phyllosphere > Unclassified | place: USA...
CAACTGGCGCTGCGCATGGTGGCCGATCAGGATTGGTTTGTGCCGGCGCCGATGCTGGTGGTGCTGGTCACGCGCGTCGAGCGCAATTTCTGGAAGTATCGCAACCACGCCAAGGCTTATCGCGCGGTGCTGCTGGATGCCGGCCATCTGTCGCAGACCTTCTATCTGCTTGCCACCGAAGCCGGCATGCCGGCCTTCGTCACCGCCGCCGTCAACGAGGTCGATATCGAACGCGCCCTCGGCCTTGATCCGCTGAGGGATATGGTGGTTGCCGTGTGCGGCTGCGGCCCGGCTTCGGGCGCGCAGCACACGGTCGAGATGCGCTACGAAGCTAAGTAGAAACGCGCTGGCCGGACAGGAAAAACGGTATCGCGCCAGCCGCGCTGTCGACCTTGGCCTTGATGGCGTGGCGGTTGGCGGCAATGACTTCCTTGGCCGGCAGGCTGCGCAAGGCGGGGATGCGCGCGGCGTCGAGCTGCATGCCGATGGCGCCCAGCGCCAGTTGCGGATCGCGGAGGAAGTGCTGGCGGAAGCTGTCGTCGCCGGACAGCTTGGACAGCAGCAAATCGAGATCTTGCGGGGAGTGCGGTGCCATGTCTTGCCCTTTCGTGTGGAGGATGAATCGGATCGTAGCTTCATGCTAGGCCAGCCGCGACAGGATCTCAAGTCGAATCGACACTGGCAGTGTGCTAGGAAGTCGGGGCGGCATCGGCTGCACGCGGCGCCGTCTCGTTGCGCGCGGTGGTCATCACGACGTCGAACTCGTGCACGAACGCGCGCAGCAAATCTGCCAGCGCCTGCGGTTCCGCCCGGAGCCGGTCTTCCAGCGCGGTTGATGTTTTGGAAAGCTCGTTTGCAGAAAGATTACCCGCCGCGCCGCGTATCTTGTGCACCAGTTCTGCTGCGCGCGGCAGGTCGCCGGAGTGGATTGCATCATGAATCTGTTGTAAAGTTGGGTCAAAATCATGGGCGAATGTGCCGATCAGCTGCGACAGCAGCACCTGATTGCCGCCTAGCCGGTCGAGTGCGGACTGCATGTCGATGCCGGCACGCGGCGTTAGGGGCATGTCGGGCCGCGCCTGCGGACGGACGCTTGCTGCTTCGGCAGCATCGGCCATCGCCAGGCGGCCTGGGTCCGGCTGCACCCAGGTGGCGAGCACGGCGTACAGCGTATCGGGATCGATCGGCTTGGTGACATAGTCGTTCATGTCGCGTTCGAGACAGCGCTCGCGGTAGCCTGCCACCGCATGCGCGGTCATGGCGATGATCGGCAGCGCGCCGTGGCGCGGGTCCTTGCGTATCAACGCGGTGGCCTGGTAGCCGTCCATGTCCGGCATCTGGATGTCCATCAATACCGCGTCGTAGCTGTTGGCGTCCACCATGCGCGCGGCTTCCTCGCCGCTGCCGGCGACGTCGGCGCGTACGCCGGCGCGTTGCAGGATTTCGGTGGCGACCTGCTGGTTGATCGAATTGTCATCCACCACCAGCACATATGCGCCACGGATGCGCTGCGTCGCCAGCGACGGTGAGGCGCTGAGCATGGTCACCTGCTGTGCCGCCTCCAGTCCCAGCGCCGACAGGATGGCGTTGCGCAGCTGCTGTGGATTGGCCGGCTTGTCGATGAACGGCGTCACGCGCACCTGCTCAATGACGTCCTGATGATGTTCGCGCGCATAGGCGGTCACCATCAGCACCGCCGGCACGGCGCCCATTTCGGGATCGCTGGCGATGCGGTGCAGGGTATCGATGCCGTCGACGTCCGGCATGTCGGCGTCGATCAGCAGCACGTCGTAGGGATCGAGCTGCATCGCTGCCACCGCCGCCGTACCGGATGGCACGGCGCGCGCCTTCAGTCCCAGCATGCCAAGCTGGATCTTCAGCATGTGGCGCGCGGCTTCGCTGTCGTCCACCACCAGCACGTGCTTGCCTTGCGCTGCCGCCGGCATTGGCTGTACGCGCGGCGACTGATCGGCCGCCGCTTGCAGCTGCACGGTGAAACTGAAGCTGCTGCCGACGCCTGGTTCGCTGTCTACCTTGAACTCACCGCCCATCTTGCGCACCAGTTGCTGCGAGATGGCCAGGCCGAGGCCAGTGCCGCCGTACAGGCGCGTGGTGCTGGCATCGGCTTGTGCGAACGCCTGGAACAGGCGTGCCTGCTGTTCCTCGCTGATGCCGAGGCCCGTGTCTTCTACAATAAAGCGCAGCACCAGCGGACCGCCTGATGTGACGGCGGGACTGGTGCCATCGATTTCCACGCGCAGTTCAATATGCCCGCGCGCGGTGAACTTGAGCGCATTGCCGACCAGGTTGACCAGGATCTGGCCCAGCCGCAGCGGATCGCCCAGCAGGTTATGCGGCACGTCCGGCGCGGCGCCGATGACCAGCTCCAGCCCGCGCTCGGCGGTGCGCCATGCGAACAGGTCGGCGATCTGGTTCAGCGTGTCGGGCAGGTCGAAGGGCAGGGCTTCCAATTCAAGCTTGCCGGATTCGATCTTGGAGAAGTCCAGGACGTCGTTGATGATCTGTAGCAGGCTTTGGCCGGCGCGGCTGATCTTGCGGAAGTAGTCGAGTGGCTGCGCCGGCAGGTCGAGGTGCGTGCCCAGCCCGGCGAAGCCCAGGATGGCATTCATCGGTGTGCGGATCTCATGGCTGATATTGGCCAGGAACTCGCTCTTGGCGCGCGTGGCGGCTTCCGCGTTGGCGCGGGCTTTTTCGATCACCCGCATCGCGCGTGCCTTCAGATAGGCTGAGGTAAACGGTTCCTTCAGCGCCTTCAGCAGATCCAGGTCGCTCGGATCGAAGGTGGCCTGATACTGGTAGTTCTCGAAAATCAGATAGCCCTCGACCTGGCCGTCGATCACCACCCGCACCGACAGCAGCGCGCAGACATCACCGGGCAGCGAATGCTGATGGTGGACCTCGAAGATGTCCGGTGCGATCATGCAGTCGGCAGGCGCATAGCGCAACTCCGCCTGCCGCAGGTCGATGTGATAGGCGTCGGCGGTGGCGTCGATGCGGCCCCAGGCCGCACGCAAACTAAGCGTGTCGGTGCCGTGCTCGCGTACCAGCGCCAGTGCCGAGTCGATGCCCTTGATGATGGTGGATTCATGCAGGATGGTGTGCAGCAGCGCATCAAAGTCCATCTGTTCATTGATGCTCTTGACGATGGCGTTCAGTTTTTCCAGGTGCTGGGTGCGCGAGTAGACCACTGCCTGCAAGGCTTCCTGCTTGCGTTGCAGCCGCCGCACGCGCCAGCGTATCAGCGCCCACGCCAGCACGCAGATGAAGAGGAAGTAGATCAGCCACGCCCACCAGGTCTGGTGCCAGGCGGGCAGCACCACCACGCGCATGGATAGCTCGTCGGCATTCCACAGTCCCTCGCGATTACTGCCGCGCATGCGTAGTACATAGCTGCCTGGCGGCAGATGGGTGTAGGTGGCGATGCGGCGGCTGGCGTCAACTTCGACCCAGCGCTGATCGAAGCCTTCCAGCAGATAGGAGTAGCGGTTGCGCTGCGGCGCCGAGTAATCGAGCGCCGCGAGTTCCACTTCAAAGCTCTGGTTCTCCGGTTGCAGCACCAGTATCGGTCCTTCCTTGCTGGCCAGTTGCGACGGCGCCAGCGACTGCTGGTCGAGCCGCACTGCACTGATGACCAGCGGCGGGCGGTAGGCCCAGTCGTTGATGCGGCCCGGATACAGCACCGCCATGCCGGAGGTGGCGCCAAAGATCAGGTCACGTTCCGCTGTCACCGTGCTGGCGCCAATGAAGAAGGTGCGGAAGGCCAGGCCGTCGGCGCGACTCAAGGAGCGCGCACGCAAGGTGCCGGAATCGACTACCGCGATGCTGTCCGACGTGGCGGCCCAGATGCGTCCGACCGGGTCCGATTGCAGCGCCATGATGGTGCCGGCCGTCAGGCCTGCCGACACCCCCACCCGTTCAAACACCGGCTCGCCCAGGGCGTCACGCCCGGTCATCACGCAGATGCCGCCGCCATAGGTGCCAACCCACAAGCGCCCGCGCCGGTCGATCACCAGGGAACTGATAACCGGTTCAGACAGCGCGTCCGGCTTGGCCGGATTGGCCTTGATCTGCTCCACCTTGCCGCTGTCCGGATCGAGGCGATTCAGTCCGCTGCGGGTGGCGATCCAGATGCCGCCATCGGCGTCCGCCACCACCGCGTGGATGCGGTTGTCGCTCAGGCCACCGCCTTCCTGCGCACCCTGGACATAGCGCATCACCGAGCCGGTGGCGGGGTTGTAGCGCAGCAGTCCTTCGAAAGTACCCAGCCATAGCTCGCCCTTGCGCACCAGGATGGTGCCGATGCGCGGATGCGGATTCCCGTGTGGCAGGGAGATGCGCTTGACGGCGCGGCCATTGGCGCTGGTGCGGTACAGGCCCAGTTGCGTGCCGATCCAGGCTTCGCCGGGACCGGCTTCGGCCAGCGCCAGGATCACGCGGTTGGGCAGGGCGGTGTCCGGCTTGTGCGGATCGGGACGCAGCGCGACGCGGCGCGCACCGTCAAGCGCGACGATATCAATGCCCTGATCGGCCAGCCCGATCCACACTTCGCCACGGCTATCGGTCATCAGCGCCGAGACCCCGGCTTCCAGTGCGCCCTCGGCGCCGAACACCGAGTCGATCGCTTCGCTGTGCGGATCGTAGATGTCGACGCCGCGCTCGGTGGTGATCCAGATCATGCCGCTGCGGTCGCGCAGCAGGGCTGCGGTGCGGTCGTGAGCGAGGCTGAAGGAGATCGCTGGCTGGTGCAGGATGCGATTGCTCTGGTTGGCGTCGGTGCGATATTCGATGATGCCGCCGCCGTAGGTGCTGGCCCACCAGATGCCAGGCACGGTCTCGCTGATCGCCAACACCATATTGGCTTCGACGTCCTTGACGCCGCGCAGCGCCGCGATACGGCCGCTGGCGGCGCCGGCATCGACGATGCCGATGCCGCTTTTCAGCGTGCCGAAGGCGATTTGCCCGCGGCTGTTTTCGCCCAGCGCGAGCACGGCGTCGCTCCAGTCGCTGCGGCCATCGACGTGGACAGGAATGCCGGTGATGGTGCCGCCATGCTTCATGCGCGACAGGCCGCTGGCCGTGCCTATCCACAGCGTGCCGGCGCGGTCCGTCAGCAGCGAGCGGATCTGGTTGTCCGGCAGGCCAGGCGTGTCTTCGTGGCTGTAGCGATGGATGGTCTTGTTGACCGTGTCATAGTATTTCAGGCCGTCGTGCGTGCCTATCCACAGGTTGCCCTTGCTGTCGCTGGCGATGGCGCTGACCAGGCCGCGCGTAAGCTCATCGGTGGGGCGCACGAACTGCTCGGTGTGCTTGTCGTACATGGCCAGGCCGGCGGCAGCCGTGCCTACCCAAAGGCGACCGGCAACGTCAACGTGCAGCGCCTGGATGAAATCGCCGGGCAGGCTGGCCGGATCGCTGGCGTTGTAATGGAAGCTGCGCACGCGGTAGCCGTCCCAGCGCGCCAGGCCGCTCTGAGTGCCGATCCAGATATAGCCGTCGCCATCCTGCGCCAGCGCCATGCCCACCGGATGCGGCAATCCCTGATCCAGCCCCAGGTGCTCGAACAGTGGCGTGGCCAGTTGGTCCCAGCGCTGCGGACCGGCGACAGCGGCACCGCAGACAGCCAGGCAGGCAGCCAGCATTGCGCAGGCCGCGCACAGGCGGCGTAGCGCTGCGGCGATGGCAGAACGAGTGGGGGCGTGAACGTTCAAATCAGGGCGCGCTCCTCAGATTGGTCAGTCAAGCATACGGAAATGCTGACCGAAAGTCTACGACCCGCAACAGGAAATGCACAGCGCTTGTACAATCGCCACATGCAAACCAGAGTAGGTATTAATATGAAACCTGATGTATTAGTAATGGCGGCCAGCCCATCGGCCGATGTGATGGCCCAGCTGGAGCAGCATTTTCATTGTCACCATCTGTGGCAGCAGCCGCGCGAACAGCAGGCGGAATGGCTGGCCGGCGTGGCGCCTGTTGCGCGCGGCCTGCTGACCACCGGCGCCATTGGCGTCAAGGCGGATTTGCTGGCGCAGCTGCCGAAGGTGGAGATCGTCGCCGTCAATGGCATCGGCACTGACGCGGTGGACCTGGCGGCAACCCGCGCGCGTGGCATCCCCGTCACCAACACGCCCGGCGTGCTGACCGACGACGTGGCCGACCTGGCGCTGACGCTGCTGCTGTCCGCTGCGCGCCGCCTGCCAGCGCTGGATACGTTGGTGCGCAATGGTTCGTGGGAAGCTGGCAAACCGATTGCCACTACCCGTGCGCTGCGCGGCAAGGTGTGTGGCGTGTATGGGTTCGGCCGCATCGGCCAGGCGATTGGCGCCCGTGCCGAGGCGTTTGGCATGCAGGTTCGGTACTTCCAGCCACGCGCCATCGACGGCGTCAGCGCGCCACGCGCCGATTCGCTGCTGGCGCTGGCGCAGGCCAGTGATTACCTTGTGGTGGCGGCGCCGGGCACCCCGGCCACGCACCACACGGTGAACGCCGAGGTAATGGCGGCTCTTGGTTCGCAAGGGACGCTGGTGAACATCGCGCGCGGTTCGCTGGTGGATGAGGAAGCGTTGATCGTCGCGCTGCGCGAACGCACGCTGGGCTTTGCAGCGCTGGACGTGTTTGCCGATGAGCCGCGCGTGCCGGCGGCGCTGCGTGAACTGGATAATGTGGTGCTGACGCCGCACGTCGGCAGCCTGACGGTGGAGACGCGCCACGCCATGGGCCAGCTGGTCGTAGATAACCTGCGCGCCCACTTCAGCGGGCAAGCCTTGCTTACTCCAGTAAGATAGCGTCTGAAGGCGCTGGCGGCGGCGTCAGTGGCGGCGGCAGTTGCGAATGTACTTTCACGCAGTTGCGGCCGGCGCGCTTGGCGGCGTACAGTGCTTCGTCGGCGCGGCTGTAGGCCAGCTCGAAGCTGGTGCCTTTCGGGTTCCAGCTGACGCCGACGCTGGCGGTGACCTGGCGGTCGATCGGCGCGCCGAATACCTGGTCGGCGATGGCGTCGCAGATATGCCCGGCGACGTCGCGCGCCTCGTCGGCATCGGAAGTCGGCCAGATCACCGAGAACTCCTCGCCGCCGACGCGGCCCACCGCGACCTCCGGCCCGAGCAGCGTGCGCAGGCAGTGCACCACGGTCTTGATGACGGTGTCGCCGGCCGGGTGGCCGAAGTCATCGTTAACCCATTTGAAGTGATCGATGTCCAGCACGATCAGCGCCATGTCGTCTTCCAGCAGGCAGGCGGTGGCGCGGTCGATGACGGCCGCGCGATTCAGCGCACCACTGAGCGGATCGTGGGTGGCGCGGTATTCCAGCTGCTGCGCCAGTTCGTGCAGCTGGCGGTTCATCTGGTTCATGTCCAGCTCAGCGCGGTCGCTGCGGCGGATCAGGCGGCGGCTTTCGCGCATCAGGCGCTCGTAATGGACGATCATTTCGGCCAACGCGGCGCGGGCATCCGCATGCGGGTCGGCATGGGCCGCCTTGGCATTCGCCAGTGCGGCGCTTTCCAGCGCAAACAGGTCGGCGTCGGCCTTGGGTGTCATCAGTTGCTCACAGCGTGGTCATGGAAATCGAGGGCGCCGAAATCGTCCTGCAGTTCCTGGCCGAATTCGAGGATGGTGTCGTCGTCTTCATCGTGATACCAGTTCAGGCGCACCTGGTTGCCGGCCATCGCGGCGGTGTTCAGCGCCTCGAAGAAGGAGAACAGCATCTTGGTGCTGGAGCTGTTGAAGTAGGCCAGCGATACGTGCACGGTGATCCCGGCGTCGCTGCAGCTGTCCAGATAAGCCTGCACGCGCGCGATGACCGGGCCGTAGAAGGCGGCGGCGTTCTCCGGATAGGATTCGCCCTTGATCGACAGCGTGTGCTGGTCAAAGCGGAAGTCGATTTCCGGCGAGGTCGGCGAGGCGGCGATGAAAAGTGGTTCCATGATAGTTCTCGTATTTGTTCAGATAATCGCTTTGATACAGAAGACGGTGGATTCGGGATCATGCTCGTCCGGCACGAATTCGAATTCCAGCGGCTCGCTGGCGTCGCGCGCCATGGTCAGGAAGCCCAGACCGGCGCCTTTGCTGTCGGCGGGTGTTTCTTCACGCAGCGCCTTCTTGTAGGCCTGCTTGATTTCTTCCATGGTCATGGTGTGCAGCGGCTCCAGCCTGCTGCGGATGCGTTCGACGTTGACGCTGTCAACCGGGTTGGCGCACAGCAGGAAGAAGCTTTCGCCCTTCACGCCGATGCAGAACGAACCGCGACGCATCTGATTGTCCGTGGCATCGTGCGGCGTCAGCGTATCGGACGAGGAGAAGATCCTGCGGCGCGTTGGCCCTGCTGCGCCGGCGGTATCCAGGCGCGCCTTGATGGTCTCCGAAATGGCGGCCACCACGTGCTGCGAAAAATAGCCCACGTAGAAAAAGATGATGTGGCGCTTGCGGGCCACTTCATAAAAATCGCTGAATTCTTTGTACAACAAGTGATGCTCCTCTTAGGGGCGTAAGCAGAAAAAGGTCAGGTCGTCACGGCGCGGCTGTTCGCCTTGCCACGCCTGATAGTCGTCCAGCATCGCCTGCGCGACGTGGCGTGCGCATTCGGTGCGCTGGGCCAGCAGCACATCGCGCATGCGGCGCTTGCCGTAGGCGATGTCCTTGGCGCCGCCGATCTGGTCGATCAAGCCGTCGGTGGTCAGGAACAGCAGGCTGCCTTCGGCGATCTGGATGATTTTATTGGTCCACTGGTAGTCCATCGGCGTGTCGATGTAGCCGACGCCCATGCGCTCGCCGTCGACAGTTTGCACCGCCTGCTGATCCGGATCGAGCTGGAACAGCGACAGCTTGGCGCCAGCGAAGTGCAGCTGGCGCGTGGCGTTGTCGAACCACAGGAAGGCGGCGTCCAGGCCGTCGTTGGATTCAGCCTGGTCGTGGCCCTCGACCTGGCCCAGCATGCTCTTGACGCCGCGATTGACTTCGGCGATCAGCCGCGACGGATCGCGCGGGCCCAGTTGCTGCAAGGCCTGCGCCAGCGTCGATGACGAAATCAGCGTCATGAAGGCGCCCGGCACGCCGTGGCCGGTACAGTCGGCGATGGCGGCAAACCAGCCGTCCTCGTATCTGGCGAAGTGATAGAAGTCGCCGCCGACCACGTCGCGCGGCTGCCATTCCAGGTGGGCGTCGTCCAATGCGTCGGACAGCGCCAGGTCGGACGGGCGCAGCAACGAGCGCTGGATCACGCTGGCGTAGTCGATGCTGTGCATGATCTGGCGGTTTTTCTCGGCCTGCATATTGGCCACCACATTCATCAGCTGCAAGCCGAAGCCGACGCCAGCCAGGGCGCCGTCACGCGTTACGATAAATCCGTCGGCCAGCGCCTTCTCGCCGGATTCGACGGCGCGGAAGGTCAGTGCTTCGATGGTCATGTTGGCGTCGACGATCAGCGGCTCCTTGTCCATGAAGGCGATGCAGCTTTTTTTGCCGTATAGCTCGTGGTAGAAAGGCTTGGACATCTGCGACATGAAAATGTTTCGGCTGATGAGGCCGATCGGGCGGCCCATTTCGATCACAGGCAGGCTCATCAGATCCCGGCGTTCGGTGAACAGTTCCAGGACGGCGAAGTTGGTGGTGTCGGACAGGACCGAGATCGTCTCCACGCACAAGTCGGCGGCGATGGACAGACGAAAACGAGGCAGGTGCAAACGAGAGGCATTGAACTCCACGGCCGGGAACCCTTTATCAACACTGAGCATTGCATACTACAAGGCAATTGTTACGACATCATTACATGTTGTATAACAGAAAATATTTCACGCATATTTCCGCACGGTAACATGGGCGTCATATTGAGTGTGTAGATTGGTGAGAATTCGCCTGAACGGCGCATTTTCACTCACTTTACGGCTATGAAATTTCCTCGACTGAATACCGGCATACGGGTGGTGGCATCGTTTGCGGCCCTGTTGTTTTTGATGGCATGCATGTCCGGCGTGTCGCTGTGGCGGCTGCAATCGGCTAATGACACGACCTCCAACCTGGTGCACGAAAAGCTGGCGCGGCAGCAGCTGACGTCCGAGCTGCTGGGCGTGACCGAACTGAACTGCTTGCGCGCCATTTCCATCGGCCGCAGCGACAGCCTGGAGGTGTCCGACATCTTCCAGGCCCAGCTGACCGCCGGCGACAAGCTGGCAGCCGAGATGGAGCGCAAGCTGGCGGCCATGCCGGCGGAAGGCGAGGAGGCCGGTTTGTTGCGCGCAGTGGCCGCAAAGAAAGCGGCATTCATGGCGATGCGTGGCGAGCTGTTCAAGTTCAAGGACACCGGGCGCATCCAGGAAGTCAGCGACCTGCTGGATAACAAGTGGCCGGCCGCGTTCAATGCTTATGCTGGCGCACTGGACAAGCTGCTGGCGTACCAGACGCAGCAAGCGAAAGCGCTGGCGGACCAGTCCGAGCGCCAGTACACCGGCAGCCGCGCGTTGCTGATCGGCCTCGGCTTGGCCACGCTGGCCCTGGGCGCCGTGCTGGCATGGATGCTGACGCGCAGCATCGTCCGTCCGCTGACGCACGCGGTGGCGCTGGCCGAGCAGGTGGCCGGCGGCGAATTGCGTGCAGCGATTTCGCACGGGCGTACCGACGAAATTGGCAAGCTGTTCGACGCGCTCAGCCACATGACGGCGCGGCTGGCCGATACGGTCGGCCGCGTGCGCGATGGCGCGGTGGCGATTGATTCCGCCTCGCGCGAAATCGCCAACGGCAATATGGATCTGTCGCGCCGCACCGAGCATCAGGCCGGCGCGCTGGAAGAGACTGCGTCGGCGATGGAGGAGCTGACTTCGGCGGTCCGGCAGAATAGCGGCAACGCGCGCGAGGCGAATCAGCTGGCGATGTCTGCGTCGGCGGTGGCCGGCAAGGGTGGGGCGGTGGTATCGGAAGTGGTGCGTACCATGGCCAGCATCAATGAATACGCACACAAGATCGTCGACATCACCAGCGTGATCGATGGGATTGCGTTCCAGACCAATATCCTGGCCCTGAACGCGGCGGTGGAGGCGGCGCGCGCCGGCGAGCAGGGGCGCGGATTTGCCGTGGTGGCGGGCGAGGTGCGTAACCTCGCGCATCGCTCCGCTGAAGCCGCCAAGGAAATCAAGAAGCTGATTAATGATTCGGCGGAACGTGTGGCCAACGGCGCCGAGCTGGCCGAGACAGCTGGCGCAACGATGAACGAGATCGTCAACAGCGTGCAAAAGGTGACGGCCATCATCGGTGCGATCAGCGCCGCCAGCAGCGAGCAGGAGCACGGCATCCAGCAGGTCAATACCGCGATCGGCGATATGGACAACGTAACGCAGCAAAACGCCGCGCTGGTCGAAGAAGCCGCTGCCGCTGCCGCCGCCATGCAGGCGCAGGCCCGCGAACTGGCGCAGCTGGTTGGCTCCTTCAAGCTTGACGCAGCCAGCGTGCAGCCCTTGCCAGCGCGGGTCTCGCTGCCCTCTCCGGACGACTTAGCCCTGCGCCGCGCCGCTTAGACGCCGCATTGGATCGCCGTAAATGGCAAGCCACTGGCTTTGTATTTTTTGCAGTTGTCGTGGTCGTTGACGCATTTATAGTGTTGTTCTTCGGGTAAGATGCTGATTTTAAACCTATCTGAAGTGACATGCCTCAGCCTCATCGCGTCAGTGTCTGCGCATTTCTGCGCACCGTCGTCTATTGCTTGCTGCTCGTCGCCACTTGTGCCACGGCGGCGACCGAGACGCCAAGAATCTCCCTGCACCACACCAGCTGGCTGCCTAAAGATGGCGCGCCGTCGTATGTCACATCGCTGGCGCAGTCGCCCGATGGCTGGCTGTGGGTTGCCTCATCGATCGGCCTGTACCGTTTTGATGGTGTGCAGTTCGAGTCATTTCCCGTCAGCGGCAGCGAGCAATTGCTGTACACCGACATCAGCAGTGTCCGGGTGCTGGGTAATGATGTCTGGGTTGGCTATCGATACGGCGGTGCTTCACTTATTCGCCAAGGGCATATCGCCAGGCACTATCCGGCAAATAAAGACGGACTGAATGGCACGACCTGGGATTTCACCAAGGATGCCAAAGGACAGTTGTGGGCTGCCACGTCGCGCGGTTTGTTCGCGCTGAAAGAGGATGGCTTTCATGCCGTGCCAGTTGACCTGGGCAGCCAGCTGGGTGTCATCCAGATGCTGTTCGACCAGCGCGGCGGTTTCTGGCTGCGCAGCCCGACCAGCGTCTATTACAGTGAAACCGGCGCGGCGCCATTCAAACTGGTGGCGGACAAGCTGGGCTGGGGTGGACTGATGCTGCATCCGGACGGCAGCGTGCTGGGCAATGATCACGGCGCTGGCGGCATCCGCCTGCTACAACCGCCGCAGACGGGCGCCGTCAAGGACTGGCGTCCCGCGCCCGGACCAACCGGCCAGATGGCCACCGACCGGGCCGGCCGCCTGTGGGTTCTGCGGGCAGATGGCGTTGAGATGCTGAGTGCTGCGGCAGCCTCGCAAGGCCTCAGCTTCCAGCAGGGCTTGAGCGGCGAAACAGGCACTGCGATCCTGGTCGACAAGGAGGGCAATGTCTGGGTGGGCACCAATGGCGGCCTGGATCGCTTCCGCGAAAACAAGTTGACGGTCTATCCGGCCGTACCATCCCAGGCGCAGGCGCTGCCGCTTGCGGTCGGCAAGAATGGTGAGGTGTGGAGCGACAAGCAAGTGTTCGATAGCGCTGACGCGCCGCCAGTCATTTACGACAAGGCAGCGCCAACCTCCACCAATTTTACGGTGGCGGATTTTGTTGACGCGCAAGGACGTTACTGGACAAACAGCTTCGACGCGCTCAGCCGCATCGAAAGAAGCGCCGGGGGCTTTACGCGCACGGTGGTTCCACCGCCAGCCGGATTGCCGGAAGGCGGCAACATCCCCGGCCCCGGTCTTGCGGCCGACGTGGACGGCGGCATTTGGGCGATCTTCCGCGCCAATCTGTATCGCTACAAGGATGGCGAGTGGCAGCGTGATGGCGGTCGCAAGGATTTACCGAAAACCGGCTACACCAGCATCTATAGCGCGCCAAATGGCGTGCTGTGGTTTGGCACGCGCAAGAATCTGATTTTTTCGCTGCGCGGCGCTGACTTGCTGGTCTATGATGAAAAGGATGGCGTCAATCTGGGCGCCATCAGCCAGTTCTATTCAGACGGGCGAACGCTCTGGGTCGGTGGTAATAATGGGCTGATGTTCAGCGATGGCCGCCACTTCTACAAAGTACAAGGCTACGGCCAGCAGCAGTTTCTGGGCACGACCGGCATTGCCCGCTCGGCTGACGGCGACCTGTGGCTGAACAGCGGAGCCGGCGTATTCCGCATTCCGCTGAAAGAGCAGCAGCATCTGCAGAAGAATCCGGCGTATCAGGTGCGCTTCGAGGTGTTGAACCATCAGGACGGTTTGCGTGGTGTGGCGGCGCAATCGGGTGGCCCAAGCTCGATCGTTTTCGCGCGCGGCAAGATATGGCTGGCGACGACATCCGGGGTATTCTGGGTTGACCCGGCTCATGCCGTGCTGAACAAGGTCAAGCCGACGGTGGTGATGAAGGATCTGATCGCCAACGATGTCCATTATGGCGCACAGTCCGGTGTGACGCTGCCGGCAGGAACCACTCGCGTGCGGATTGACTACACGGCATTGAGCCTGACCATGCCGGAGCGCATGCGCTTCCGTTACCGGCTGCACGGTGTGGATGAGTATGAGCAGTATGCGGTGAATCAGCGCTCGGCCGTGTATACCGAGCTTGGACCTGGCACGTACCGGTTTGAGGTGCAGGCATCCAATAATGACGGCGTCTGGAGCGATACCGGCGCGGTGATGGAGTTCTCCATCCAGCCGGCCCTGGTGCAAACGTGGTGGTTCAAGGCCGCCGGATTTGGCATCTTGTTACTGCTTGTCTGGGGTGTGCACCGGCTGCGTTTGTATCACGTTGCAAGGCAGGCGCGGGTGAAGTTCGAGGAGCGCCTGGACGAGCGCGAACGCATCGCACGGGAACTGCACGACAGCTTGTTGCAGTCTGTTCAGGGCATGGTGCTGATCATCAGTAACGCCGCGCAGCGGCTCACGTCGCCCGAGGAAAAAGCCAGCATCGATAAGGCGCTGGAGCGTGCCGAGCTGGCAATACAGGAAGGACGCGACCATGTTCACGCCCTGCGCCAGGCCGACAGCCCTGGCGAACTATTCGACCGACTTGCGTCGTTCGGCGCGCAGCTTGCGGAGCAGGGCGAATGCGCTTTCATTCCCGTGCTGAGCGGCGATCTGCGCCGCCTGAATACCATTGTCGGCGAAGAGGTGCGCGCCATCGGCAAGGAGGCGTTGGCGAACGCTTTCCGCCATGCGCAAGCGACGCGTATCCAGGTGGAGGTCCACTACGGCGCACGCGAATTCCAGCTGGTGGTGATGGACAACGGCCAGGGTATTCCAGACAGCGTGATGGCCGCTGGTGGCCGTGAAGGACACTGGGGCTTGAAGGGTATGCATGAGCGCGCCAAAAAAATCAATGCCGCGCTTGTATGTCAGTCAAGTCCGGAGAATGGGACGCGCTGGCTGCTAACCTTGCCTGCGCGGCTGGCTTACGCGGACCAATGAGCATGCTGAATTATCTGCTCGCGATCTATTTGTTGCTTGTGCTGCCGGCTCAGAGCTTGTGGGGCAGTCTGCGCACCGAATCCGACAAGCCACCGCGTTCATCGATGCGCCGCTATTGGTCGATGAGTTGGCAGGTGCTGGTGATGCTGGGTGTACTGCTGGCGGGTTCATGGCAAGCCGGCTATACGGCCAACGACCTCGGGCTTGATATCCCATTGTCGAACGCCGGCGTGTGGGGCCTGGGCTTTGCGATTTTGCTTTTTGCCGGACTGGCGATCGCCAGCCGCGTCATGGAGCGCCGCTATACGCCTGAGAAAATGCTGGACTATGAGCGCAAGCTGCTGGACTCGCCATTTCCCTGGCCACGGACGCGCGCCGAGATCGCCGCCTTCATCGCCAGCATGACGGTGATGACGGCCGGTTGGGAAATCCTGTATCGCGGCTTCATTCTACTGTTGCTCACGCCGTACACCGGGCTTCCGGCAGCGATCGCCATCTCGGCCTTCGCTTACGGCGTCGCGCATGGATACAAGTCGCCAACGCAACTGATCGGTTCTGTCATTTCCGCGTTCATCTTTACCTGTGCCTATGTGTTGACCCACAGCCTGTGGTGGCTGATCGTTATTCATGCGGGTTTTCCACTCGGTATGCTTCCGTCGGTGCTGCGCGCTTATCGCCGTCAAGGATAGCCAATCGGCAACCGTCATCGGCTTGTCATAAATGCTTGTTATCTTGCAAATCTTTATAACAAGCTGGATAGCCGACATGAACCGTAAGTCTCTTCTGATCGCTGCACTGAGCGCCGCTTTCCTGGCCGGTTGCAGCAGCAGCGATAACGATACGCCCGCCACCACCACGCCAACCACGCCACCTGTGGCGGCCGCGCCGAAGAACGTCATCTTCTTCCTCGGCGACGGCATGGGCCTGACCACCATGACCGCAGCGCGCATCTACTCGGTCGGCGAGGACGGCGAGCTGACCATGGACACGCTGCCTGAAACGGCCTTCGTCAAGACCTTCTCCAACGACGCCCAGGTCACCGACAGCGCGCCTTCGATGGCAGCTTACATGACCGGCGTGAAAATGAACAACGAAGTGATCTCGATGTCGCAGAACACCACCGCCATCGATCCGATCAACGATGCCGCCGGCAACAAGCTGGGCAACAACTGCGGCGCCAGCAACGGCACCGCCGCCACCACGCTGCTGGAACTGGCCAAGACCGCCGGCCTCGGCACTGGCGTGGTCAGCACCGCGCGCATCACCCACGCGACGCCAGCCACGACCTATGCCCATATCTGCCACCGCGATCTGGAAAACGACATCGCCGCAGCGCTGGTGCCAGGCGGCGCCGGCTACAACAGCGCGCTGGGCACCACCGGCCTGGACGTGATCGTCGGCGGCGGCAGCCAGTTCTTCAAGCCGGTCAAGGACGGCGGCAAGCGCGCCGACGGCCGCGACCTGATCGCTGAGCTGAAAGCCAAGAGCTACGCCTACGCCAGCACCGGCACCGAGTTTAACGCCATCGACGGCACCAAGACCGACAAGCTGCTGGGCCTGTTCACCGCCAGCCACATGAGCTATGACCTGGACCGCGACGCAGCCAAGGAACCAAGCCTGGCCGAGATGACCACCAAGGCCATGGATGTATTGGCCCGCAACAGCAAGGGTTACTTCCTGATGGTGGAAGGCGGTCGCATCGACCACGCGCTGCACGAAACCACCGCCAAGAAAGCGCTGCAGGACACGGTCGCCTTCGACAACGCCATCAAGGCCGCCATCGCCAAGGCCAAGCTGACCGACCCGACGCTGGCCAACACGCTGATTGTCGTCACCGCCGACCACGACCACACGCTGGTGCTGAACGGCTACGCCAAGCGTACCGGCAAGACCACCGCTGCCAACGCCGGCGTGCTGGGCGTGGTGAAAAACTATGTCACCGGCGCGGTCGACAAAGACCTGGACGGCGCACCGTATTCGATCATCGGCTTCGGCAACGGCGAGAACCGCACCCAGGGCAGCCGCGCCAGCCAGGCGTCGCTGGACGAGAGCGTCACCGGCGCCAATCTGTACCACCAGGAAGCGGCGATCCGCGTCACCGCCGGCAATGAAACCCACGGCGGCACCGACGTGTTCCTGGGCGCCATCGGCAAAGGTTCGGAGACGTTCACCGGCACCATCGACAACACCAAAGTGTTCTCGCTGGTGAAAACCGCAGCTGGCCTGTGAGTCCCTGCATACTTTAAGAACGGAATAACACATGAAACGTACTCTCGTAGCCGCCGCGCTGGCGCTGTCCTTCACCCAGGCTGCGTATGCAGCGGGTGAGGCCAAGAACATCATCTTCTTCCTCGGCGATGGCATGGGCCCGTCGACGATCACTGCCTCGCGCATCTATAAATATGGCGAAGCCGGCAGCCTGACCATGGATACGCTGGAACGCACCGCGCGCATCAAGACCTACTCGAACGACGCGCAAACCACCGACAGTGCACCGTCGATGGCCGCCTACATGACCGGCGTGAAGATGAATAACGAAGTCATCTCGATGTCGCCGGAAACCGTCGCCACCAGCCCGGGCAAGGACGCCAACGGCAACCTGGGCGTCAACAACTGCGCCGCCACCAATGGCGCCAGCGCCACGACCATCCTGGAACTGGCCAAGGCCAAGGGCAAGGCGGTCGGCACCATCACCACCACCGAACTGACCCACGCTACGCCGGCGACGGCCTGGTCGCACATCTGCAACCGCAACGCGCAGTACCACATCGCTGCGCAGCTGGTGCCCGGCGGCACCGGCTTCAACAGCGCGCTGGGTGATGGCGTCGATGTGCTGATGGGTGGTGGCCGCAACCACTTCACGCCGTACAGCGCCACCAACACCACCGGCCGCGCCGATGGCCGCAACCTGCTGACCGAGTTGGCCGCCAAGGGCTACACCGTGGCTGCCAACAAAGCCGAGATGACTGCCGCCACCGGCAAAAAGTTCATCGGCCTGTACAGCAGCAAGAGCCACCTGGAATATGAACTGGACCGCACGGCCACGCCGCCACTGGGCGAGGGCGCGAGCCAGCCTAGCCTGGCCGAGATGACCGTCAAGGCCATGGACCTGCTATCGTCGAACACCAACGGCTACTTCCTGGTGGTGGAAGGCGGCCGTATCGACCACGCGCTGCACGGCACCAACGCCAAGCGCGCGCTGAGCGACACCATCGCCTTCGATGACGCCATCAAGGCCGCGCTGGACAAGGCCAAGCTGACCGACCCGACGCTGGCCAACACGCTGATCGTTGTCACCGCCGACCACGACCACACGCTGGCCTTCAACGGCTACGGCAAAAAAGGTAACCCAATCCTGGACATCAACCGCGGCTACCGCGACAACCAGCCAAGCAAGGATGCCGACGGCAATACCTACACCACGCTGGTGTTCGGCAACGGCCCGAACCGTCCGAACACCCGCGCCAGCCTGGACAGCGCAACCGTGCTGGCGGATAACTATCTGCAGGAAACCGGTGTGCGCCTGGCCAGCGAAACCCATGGCGGTGGCGACGTCAAGCTGTTCGCCACCGGCGCCGGCGCCAAGCCGTTCAAGGGCACGCTGGACAACACCAAGGTGTTCAGCCTGCTGAAATCGGCCTTCGGCTTCTGATGACAGAGGGGGCGGGCGCTGCCTGCTCCCTGTTTACTTAAAGAGTTGTATGAAAAAACTGTTACTGCTTGCAGCCACGTTGAGCGTGGCTATTTGCGCTTCCGCCACCGATCTGGACCTGAAGATCGCCTACTACAGCAAGGTCGTCACGCCGGAAGGCGTCACCCGCGAAGCGCGGTACGAAGAGAAAATGCTGCGCCGCGCCGGTCACGTCTGGACCATGCGCGTGCTGCCGGCCCATGCCGCCCATGATGACCACCAGTCCGGCGCGCACAAACACTTCAACCACGTGGTGCTGGCGCGCCATGTGATGCAGGAGGGCGCCAAGACGCGCATCGAATTTATCGATGCGCACGACAAGGACGTGGTATCCATCCCGCCAGCCGAATATGGCAACGTCAGCTTCGACGGCTCCTGGGATCACGCCTACTATCTGCTGGACAGCAAACGCCTACAGACCATGAAGCTGTCGTCGCGCGCTTCGACCGTCGCTGGCGCCCGCTGGCGCGAACGCGAAGACAAGAGCCTGTTCGAGCGTGTGCTGTGGGACGAGCAGCGGCAGATCCCGCTGGTCATCGAAAGCGGCGACAAGGCTGGCACCTTCGTCAATCGCGTGGAAATCGCCGTACAGCCCGGCCTGACCCGCGATTTGCCGTGGCAAAAGCTGAAAGGCTATGCACAGAAAGAGTATTCTGACTTTCTGGATTGAAACTTGATGTAAACTACGGCCAGTTGGCAATAATTTATATCAAAATTTCATGTCTTCCTCCCGCACGCCAGTCCAGACGCCCCCGATGTTCAACCTTGCCTGGCCCCTGCTGGTGGAATTGGGACTGGCGATTGCTTCCAGCATCATCGGCACCGCGCTGGCGTCGCGCATTTCGGATGAAGCGGGCGGCGCGTTTGCGATCGCCAGCCAGGTCTCGGCCGCGCTGTTCATCCTGTTTCGCATCATTGGCGCTGGCGTCAGCGTGGTGGTTACGCAGAACATAGGCGGCGGCCAGCGCGAGGCGGCCAACAAGGTCGCCCGTGCGGTGGTTGGCGCCAGCACCTGGCTGGGCGCGGTCACCGCGCTGATTGCGATGGCCGGCTCGCACGGCCTGCTGCATCTGCTGAATACGCCGGCCGAGGTATTCCCGCTGGCCGCGCCTTTCCTCATCGCGCTTGGTCCGGCCATGCTGTTCGACGCGTGGAATGCCTCGATGGCCGGCGTCATGCGCGCCCATCTGCGCACGCGCGATACGCTGGTGGTGCTGATCATCATGCATGTCAGCCATCTGCTGCTGGCGCTGCCGCTGATGTATGGCTGGGGACCAATACCCGCACTGGGCCTGCCTGGCTATGCGCTGGCGCTGACCATCAGCCGCATGGTCGGCCTGGCGCTGCATTTGGTGATGTGGCGCGTCCACCTGGGCATTACGCTGGTACGCGAGGACTGGTGGCGGCTGCCGCGTCGCGAGCTGGCGGCGGTGCTGCATATCGGCTTGCCGGGCGCTGCCGAGAACATCGCCTGGCGCCTGGCTTTCATGGTCAGCGTGGCGACGGCGGCGGAACTGGGCGCCAAGGCGCTGGCGACGCAAGCCTATGTGCTGCAGCTGATGGGCGGTGTCATGATGTTCAGTATCGCCACCGGGCTGGCGGTGGAGATTGTGGTCGGTTATCTGATTGGCGCGGGCAAGCTGCGCGAGGCGCACCGTGTCGTCAAACGCTCGCTGGCGCGCGGCCTGATGGTGTGCCTGCTGATCGCGGCCTGTGCGGCCTTGCTGGGCCAGTGGCTGCTGGGCTGGTTCACGCAGGATCAGGAGATTCTGGCCGCCGGCGCCACGCTGCTGTGGATCACCGTGATACTGGAGCCGGGCCGCACTTTCAACCTGGTGGTGATTAACGCGCTGCGCGCCGCTGGCGACGCGCGCTTCCCGGTGATGGCCGGTGCGTTCTCGATGCTGTTCGTGCTGGCAGGTGGCAGCTGGCTGCTTGGCGTGGTGCTGGGCTGGGGCCTGCCCGGTGTATGGATCGCCTACGCGGCCGACGAATGGATACGTGGGCTGATCATGTGGCGCCGCTGGCAAACCCACGCCTGGGTGCCGCACGCGCGCAGCTCGCGCAAGCGCTTGCGCGACCCACTGGTGATCGAAGGCTAGATCGCCTCGATCGCTGGATAGAACTCGCGGTCCTCGCGTTTCATGCGCTCATACAGCGCCTTGAGCACCCGATTGGCTTCGACGCGGAAGGTTTCCGGTTCCGCCGCCAGCAGGCGTGGCGTATTCCATTTGTTGGCGAAGTCCAGGTAGTTGCCGGCGATGCCTTCCATCTCGTCGCGGTATTGCTGGCTCATGCCGGCCATGGTGCGGTTGCCACTGGCTTCCAGCGCTGGATACAGCACACGATCCTCCACCGCCAGATGCAGGCGGATAGTGCTGCTCATCGCGACGATGTTGTGCGAGATATCCGTGGCGTGTTCGATGATGCCACGCTGGACCAGCTGGCGCAGGTTGGCGATGGCGCTGAGGATGTCGATGTGCTGATGTTTGAATTTGTCGATGTTCATGCTGCTGCTCCTTGGATTAGCGGTGGAAGTCCAGTTGAAACCGCACCGGGCCCACCACCTGTACTTCGTGTTCGACATGCGGTTCGACGACGCCGTGGTGCTCGGGCGTCAGCAGCACTTCTTCCGGCGGTACGCGCGGATCGGTGATGCGGTATATCAGGCTGCCTTCGAGGATGCGGATGCGCGCCCAGACATCGTCGGCGGTGGTATGGCCGCGCTGGATGGCGGCTGGTACGCTGTCCTGGGTGAAGACAGGGGTGCTTTTGTAGAAAACGGCGCTTTCGGGGATGGTTTTCATGGCGTTGCTCCTTATGTTGACGAGACTTTGACTTCGCCGAAGAAGCCCAGTTGCAGGCTGGCGGCGATGCGGCGCGCGACGACCTGGAATTCTTCCGCGTCGGCCGGCGCGAACAGGCGGTTGGTGGTGGCAACAAACAACTGCAGCCAGCGCTGGAAATGCTCTGGCTTGATCCCGCTCAGCAGCATGTGCTTGCCATAGACATTGCCCTGAAAATTGCGGCTGCCGACCATCACGGTAGACCAGAAGTCGACCATGCGGGCCAGGTGCGGGGCCCAGTTGGCGCCAATGGCGGCGTCGAACACCGGGCCCAGGTCGGGATCGGCGCGCACGCCGTCATAGAACTCGTGAACCAGGGCGGCGATGGATTCTGTGGTCAGTGGCAGGGGCATGGTTTCGGGCTTTATTAAAGATATATGTGAAATACTACATTAAATTTCCGCTGTGTGCACGCAGCGGTCAAATTTAACCGGCGGTGGCGGCGCGCTGGGCGGGCGGCAGGTTGCGCGCGATCACCCGCAGCATTTCATCGACGTCGATCGGCTTGGCGATGAAATCGTTCATGCCGCAGCTGATGCAGTGTTCGCGCTCGGACGCCAGCACGCCGGCGGTCATCGCAAGTACCGGCAGATGCAGCCCGAGTTCGGCACGGATTTTGGTGGTGGCTTCAAAGCCGTCCATCTCCGGCATTTGCACGTCCATCAGCACCAGGTCGTAGCGGTGCGCTTCGGTGCGCAGATGGTCGACGGCGGCGCGGCCGTTGTCGACCGCCTCGATCAATGCGCCGGCGTGCCCCAGCATGGTGGTGGCGACCAACTGGTTGACTGGATTGTCTTCCACCAGCAGGATGCGCACGCCGTCGAGGCGCTGGCTGGGGGGCGTGCTGATTGCCGGTGCGGCGTCGCGCGTGCAGGCATGGGCCTGCTGCAGCGTTTCGGCCAGGCGCGCGCCGGTCACGGGTTTGAGCAGTACCGCGTCCGCAGCCTGCGCACCATCGGTGTGCAGCAGCTTGCCCTGGCCGAAGGCGCTGATCATCAGGATCACCGGCGCCTTGGCGATGGCGTCATCGGCGCGGATCGCCTGCATAACAGCCAGGCCATCCATGCCTGGCATATTCCAGTCGACCAGCACGCCGTCGTAGCGTGCATCGTGGCTGCGCAGCAGCGCGAGTGCATGCTCGCCGGTGCTGGCGTTGTCACAGCTCCAGCCGCGCGCGCGGATGCTGCGGCACAGGTAGTCGGCGCTGGTTTCGTCATCGTCCACCACCAGCAGATGCTGCACCGGGGCGATGCGTTCATGCGCTGTTTCCGTGCCAGCCTCCAGCGGTACGGTGACACTGAATGTACTTCCCACGCCGTGCGTGCTGCGCACGTCGATGCTGCCGCCCATCAGCGCGACGATGCGGCGTGATATGGCCAGTCCAAGGCCAGTGCCGCCGAAGCGTCGCGTCATCGAGGCATCAGCCTGGGAGAAGGGCGCAAACAGCTGCGCCAGGCGGTCGGCGGGGATGCCGATGCCGCTGTCGCGCACCGTGAAGCGCAGCGTGGCCGGCGCCTCGGCCATTTCCACCAGCACCGACACCGAGCCCTTTTCGGTGAACTTGATAGCGTTGCCGACCAGGTTGACCAATACCTGCTGCAAGCGGTGGCTGTCGCCCACCAATGCTTGCGGCACACCCGGCTCGACGCCGATCGCCAGTTCCAGATCTTTTTCGCCAGCGTTGACGGTCATGATGGTGGCGATGGCCTCCAGCATCGTGGACAGCTGGAACGGCGCCGGCGCCAGTTCCATGCGGCCGGCTTCAATTTTCGAGAAGTCCAGTACATCATTGAGGATGCTGAGCAGCGAGTTGCCGGATGAACGTATCATCTCGACATACTTCAACTGCTCGGCCGATAGTGTGGTGTTGCCCAGCAGGTGCGCCATGCCCAGCACCGCGTTCAGCGGCGTGCGGATCTCGTGGCTCATGTTGGCAACGAACTCGCTCTTGGCACGGCTGGCCGCTTCCGCCAGGTCGCGTGCGGCGATCAGCGAGCTTTCCGACTGGCGTAGCGCGCCAGTCATCTGATTCGCCAGCGCGGTAGCGTAGGCCTGGCGTGCCGTCAGCGCACGCACCACGCCAAAAAACAGCAGGCTGATGATCACGCCGGCCAGCAGCACGATGTGCGATTTCTGCCGGTCGATGGAGTTTTCAAATTCCGGTTGCGACGAGAAGCGCAGCGTCCATTGGTGATGCAGCAGTTCCAGCGGCATGCTGCGCTGGTAGGGATTTGGATACTGCTGCGGGTCTGCTGGCGATCGGTCACTGGCAAATAGCAGTGAAGCCGGCGTCGCTGCCGCGCCGTCGAAGATCTCCAGGCGCACCGTGTGATCGGCAGGGCCGAGCAGGTCGCGCATCAACTCGTCGGCGCGGATCGGCGTGTAGGCAAATCCTTGCAGCGCCGCGATGCGTTGCGCTGGTGTGGATTCCGGCGTCAGGTGCTTGTCCCTGGCGTATACCGGGAAGTACATAAGAAAGCCGGGCAGGCTGGCGCGCTGTTCATCCTGCACCAGTACCACCTTGGCGGTCAGCGCCGGCGAGCCGCTGCGCGCGGCCTGCAGCAGTGCCGCCCGGCGGGTCGGTTCGGACATCATGTCGTAGCCGAAGGCGCGCAGGTTGCGGCCGGCGAAGGGTTCCAGGTACATCACCACCACCGACATGCCGGGGTCCTGTCCATGGTTGTTGTGCCAGATATGGAAGTCTTCGTAGCCCTGGTCGCGGATGTCCTTTTCGGTGACGGCGCGCTGGTCGGCGCGCAGGAACCTGCCGTAGCCCAGTCCCATTACGCCGGGGAAGTTGTGTGGCAAATCCATGGCTTCGGCAAAGTCGCGCCACTGGTCGCGGGTCGGGTCCTGCTGCGCCTTGAACAGCGCCTGCGCGCCACGCAGGCCGGATTCGTAGAGCGTCATGCGGCGCGCGATGCGCTTGGCAATGTCGGCGCACTCTGCCTCGAACTGCTCCTGCGCGCGGCGTTCGGTGCTGGCGGACAGCAGGTGCCACACCGCCACTGTCAGGCCGACGCCGATCAGCAGCGTGCCCCATTGCGCCGCACTGTAGCTGACCGCGTCGTCGCCGGCGCGCTTGCGCTCGCTGACATCGGCGCACAGCACCATG
>Ga0308157_10003225_pt1 | contig 24273 bp, 30 predicted proteins | sample PhyBR1_FD_201035 | JGI IMG/M metagenome (GOLD analysis project Ga0308157, IMG submission 201035) | Phyllosphere microbial communities from UC Gill Tract Community Farm, Albany, California, United States - DLSLB.R1 | ecosystem: Host-associated > Plants > Phyllosphere > Unclassified | place: USA...
CATCCGCCTTCGCTCAGACACGCTGACTCAGGAAGAAGTCGCCTATTATTTCATTTCCCTGGCCATTGGTTTGGTCAACGGCCTGCACCCGGACCCGGCATGGTTGGCCCCGTCCGCTACCGCAGCTCTGGTGCTTGTCATGTTCCTGGCAGATCACCCAAGCTTCGCTCCACGGACCGAACGCCAGACGGTGACCCTGGAGAAGGCCTACCCCAAGAAGGCTGAACTCCAGTCGGCGCTGGAAGAACTGCTTGATGCAAAGGTCCTGCGCACCGTGGTCGTTGAGCTGGATATGGTTCGTGATCTGACCATCGTTGACGTTCGCTTCCGCACCAATACCGCTTCGCCGGAAAGCTCGGATAGCAACTACGACAACGCGGAGAACTATGCAGGAACCTACGAACTGGCCAAAGGGCAAAGCGCTTCCCAGAATTCCTCGGTACAGAACGGAGCCAAGCAGGAGACCTGGTCCTAATGACTGCGCTCGATAGCCGTATTCAAACTGACCGAGCGACAAAGGCTCGCGAAGCATTGGAAGAAGCAGTTGCCTGCCGTGAACCGATCAGCCTGGAAGAAGTCGTGTCCGAGGCGGCGCTTCAAACTCGTGTTGATAAGAAATTCTTGCTCACTCCACAACAGTTCACTGCATTGTCGGAACGCCTCGGCGAGAAGTTCAAGATCATGCAGATCGATGGCCTTCGCACATTCCGCTATGAATCCGTGTACTTCGACACCGAAGACTTTGACCAGTATCGGGCGCACCGGCAAGGACGGCGCAGACGCTACAAGGTCCGCTCTCGAACCTACGCTGACACTGGACTGTCCATGTTCGAGATCAAGACCAAGGGCCTGCGCGGGGCAACCGTGAAACACCGGATCCAACAGGATCTGTATCGGGCGGGCGAGTTGACCGAAGACAACCTGCAGTTCCTGGAATCCGTGCTAGCTAGCGAATACGGCCACGAAGTCCCTGAACTGCAACCGGTGCTAGACAGTTCCTATACGCGTGCCACCTTCGTGAACCCCAGCGATTCCGAACGCCTGACCTGCGACGTCGAACTGGAATACGCCAACTCAAAGACTCACATCAACGGGCCGGACTTGATTGTCGTTGAGACGAAGTCTGCTGATGGCCGCGGAGCCTCGGACCGGGCGCTGGCGGAGCTGGGAATCAGGGAAGTGTCCATGTCCAAGTACTGCATCGGAGTGGCTCTGCTCAATCCGCATCTGCCGGCAAACCGCTGGAGCCGGCTGCTGCAGCAGAACTTTGTCCCGGATCCCACCTTGCGCTAAGCCTCGCGAAGGCTAGTTATTTTGCGGCTGCCAGCCGGTAGCCGAAGCCGCGGACGGTCTCGAAGCGTGCAGAGCCGAGCTTATTGCGAAGGTAGCGTACATACACGTCAACCACGTTTGAGCCGGGGTCAAAATCGTAGCCCCACACCCGCGAAAGCAGCTGCTCCCGGCTGAGTACCTGGCCGGGGTTGCGCAAAAAGGCTTCGGCCAGGGCGAATTCGCGGGCTGAAAGATCCACTTCGGTTGAATCCACGGTGACCCTCCGGCGCAGCAGATCCATGTGCAGATTTTCGTGGGTCAAGGAAGAAACCTCAGGGGCGTTGTCTTCGGTCCGCAAGCGCAGCCGCACTCGGGCGAGCAGCTCATCAAAGTGGAATGGCTTGGCCATGTAGTCATCCGCGCCGTTTTGCAGCCCGGCGACAGTGTCTTCAACACTTCCGCGAGCGGTCAGGATGATGACCGGAGTGGTGATCTGTGCTGCCCGCAATCGGCGCAGAACGGAGAACCCGTCTTCATCCGGCAAGCCTAAATCCAGGATGATCAATTCATGCTCGCCGTCGAGTGCCTGGGTGAATCCGTCGTGGCCCGTCTCTGCAATGGAGGAAGTCAGCCCGGCAGCCCGCAGCCCTTTGGCGACAAACGAGCTGATGCGGGGTTCATCTTCGACGATCAATATTTGGCTCATGCTTCCTTGCTTCCAGTCGACAGCGGCAAATCAATATAGAACGTGGAACCCTTGCTTGGCTTCGAGTTTACCCAGACGCGGCCACCGTGGGTTTCGGCGATGGCTTGCACAATATTCAATCCCAACCCGGAGCCCGACGAGCGTGCAGAGTTCTGCCCGCGTCCAAAGCGTTCAAAGATGCGTTCCAGGTCCTCTGATTGGATGCCACTGCCGGCATCGGAGACCCACCAGCGCAGGGTGGTCTCTCCATGTCCAGTGCGTAGGATCTCGTTGCCCAATGCGATGCGGCTATCATCTTCGGAGAATTTCACTGCATTGGCGCAGAGCTGCAGCATGGCCTGGGTCAGGCGTATCGGGTCCAGTTTGACGGTAGCCTCGGTGCGGTAGTCGATGCGCCATTGGCGCTGGCCGAGGCCGCGGGCCTTGTCTAGGATGTCATCAAGCAGCTTGCCCACCTGGACCGGCTCAATCTGCAGGAAGTCCGTGCGGTTGGACTTGGCGAGCGTCACTAGGTCATTGATCAGCAGGGACATGCGGCCCAGCTCGTCCATGGCAATATCGCGGCTCTGCTTCACATCCTGCGGATCATCAGGATCCATCAATTCCAGGTGGCCGTTGATGATGGTCACCGGTGTGCGCAGTTCATGACCCACATCGTCCAGCAGCTGGCGTTGGGCTTTGAGTGCGCCGTCAATACGGTCCAGCATTTCATTGACTGTGACAGTTAGGTCCGCAAATTCGTCGTTGCCGGAGACTTCAATGCGTTGGGAGACGTCGGTTTCAGAGATCTGCTGTGCGGTGGTCTGCAGTTTGCGAATGGGTTCAAGCATTCGCCCCACCACAAGCCAAGCCGCTAGAGCTGAGAGCACCATGACTAACGCGCCTACGGCGCTGTAGATCATGAAGTTCCGGTCATTGGCGATGGCCTCGGCTGAGTAGTTATAGGCCAAGACGAAGGAGCCGCGCTCATGATCGGCCGGAAGGCTCACTGGAACGACAACGGCCCGATAGGTAGCGATATCCGTTTTTACGGTGCCCAGCCGAATGTGGTTGCTGTCTTGGACTTGGAAGGCCCAGTCGATGAATTCGGGATCGTCTTCTAGTCGGGTGCCCACGATATCCGGCGCAGTCCAACGGACCTCCTTGCCAACAAGGGAGACCATACCCTGCTTGGGGGAGGGCAGGGTGCGCTGCATGGCAATATAGAGCAGGTCCTCGGCATGCTCGAATCGTTTCATCGTTCGCGGGTCGACACCCGTTTCGGTCAGTACGCCGAATTCCTTAACGGAACGGGAGAGGGATTCATCAAGACGTTCATTGAGCTCGTGGCGTTGCACAGCGAAGCTGGCGGCACCCGCGGCAACCAAGGCTAGGCCGACCAAGAGCAACATGCCGGTAAGTACGCGAGCGCGGATGGACCATCGGCGTTCGGGTGCTTTAGTCATCGTCATCTAGCTCGTCATCGTCGTCGTCAGACTCGTAATCGTCGTCATCATCATCATCGTCATCGTAGTTTTGGTTCCCTGACGGTGGCAATGGGGTGACGGTTTTCTTAGGCGGAGCCGGGGCCGTCGGCTTTGGCTTGGGCTTGACCGTCGGCGTGGGCTTAGGCGTGGGTTTCTTCGTAGAGCTACTCGGCTTGGGGGTGGGGGATGGCGTGGGCTTTGCGGTCTTGGATGCGGAGGGGCTTGGCGATGGGGTTGGGCCATTAGGTACTCCGCTGGTCGGTGAGGGGGACTCTTCTTCGAAGATGAATCCTTCACCTAGATCTTGATCCGAGGGGCCGCCCAAGGCGTGGCTGATCCCGAAGGCTCCCAAGCAGATGATTGCCACGACGGCGATGGAAGCCACGATGCGGCGCAACGTTTCCTTTCCCATGCCACCCATTGTTCCGGATGCAAATGAGATCTAGATGAGAGATGCCACTAGATGACGGGGCAGGCAGACCTAGCGCAGGTGCTCAAAGATAATCACTGTTTGGGTTGAAGAAAACGCACGGTTGGATCCGAGATGAGCCGCAACAAAGGTGCGCAGATCATCGATGCTCCGGGTAGCTACCCGGACTAATAGATCAGGCGATCCACCGAGCACGAAGACCTCTTTGACCTCCGGCAGCTGCTGCAGGGACTTCGCCGAGGAAAGCAGCCGGTCCCGGGCCGAGGGGGAGACGAGCACGGAAATCATCGCGTTGACCGTGACGCCAAGCAGTTTTTCATTGATCGCCGCGTGGTAACCGGTAATGATTCCGGCGGTGGATAGTGCCTTGACCCGGCCGAGGCACGTCGAAGGGGCTATGCCCACCGTGGCAGCGAGAATGTTGTTGGGAATCCGGGCGTCTTTGCTCAGCTCCGAGAGGATCGCCAGATCGGTCGCGTCAACGCGAACAGGATTCGGAACTGCATCGCCTTGCACTTCCCAGAGAGAATTTTCCACGGATATCTCATTTCATTCTTTATGAAAGTTCTGAATCAGTCGCGTGATCTTGTGTTTGATTCTACGATAACTACAGCGTGGAGAACTGAAATCCTAGGAGAAAAATGTCTACCGAGTTGACGCGTCAAGCCTTGTCCCAGCTGGATGCAGCGGATCCCTTGACGGCTTTCGCTGACCGTTTCATCATGCCGGAGGACACCATTTACCTTGATGGAAACTCTCTGGGAGCTCTGCCCAAGGGCGCTGCCGAAAGGGCAGCTCAGGTGGTGAGTGAAGAATGGGGGCAGGGCCTGATCCGCTCATGGAACACAGCCGGCTGGTTCGACCTGCCACTGAAGCTGGGGGACAAGCTGGGAAGCTTGCTCGGCGGAAAACCCAATGAAACGGCCATCACCGACACCACCACGCTGAACCTATTCAAGGCATTGGCCTCGGCACTGCGCACGCAAAAAGCCGATGCGCCACAGCGCCGGGTGATCCTGACCGAACGCGATAATTTCCCCACCGACATCTACATTGCCGAAGGCTTGGCAGACCTGGTCAACTCGCTGTCTCAGGAGACCGGCGTTGCGTACGAGGTGAAGCTCATCGATGACGAGGATTCATTGCGCGAGTCCTTGAATGACAGTGTTGCCGTCGTGGCGCTGTCGCACGTGAATTACCGGACCGGTGCCATGTGGAACATGGATGAGATTACCGCTGCGATCCACGCTTCAGGCGCGCTGGTGATCTGGGATCTGGCCCATGCTGCAGGGGCTGTGCCGGTGGATCTGAATGCTGCGGATGCCGACTATGCAGTGGGCTGCACCTATAAGTACCTCAACGGCGGACCAGGCTCGCCGGCCTTCATCTGGGTCAACGCCCGCCACCACGAACGTTTCTGGCAACCGCTGTCTGGATGGTGGTCCCACACCAAGCCCTTCGAAATGTCACAAAGTTACACCCCAGCCAATGACATCCGCCGATTCATGTGTGGCACCCAGCCCATGACCTCACTGGCCATGGTCGAGGTAGGACTCGACATTGCACTCGAAGCGGATATGGCCCAGGTGCGCGCCAAGTCGCTTGAGCTAGTAGATCTCTTCATTGAACTGGTTGAGACGCGTTGCGCTGGTTATGGGCTGGAACTGGTGACCCCACGCGAGCATGCTGCGCGAGGCAGCCACGTCAGCTTCCGCCATGAGCATGGCTACGAGATCATCGCCGCGCTGATTGACCAAGGGGTTATCGGCGATTACCGGGAACCTGAAGTCCTGCGTTTCGGCATCACCCCGCTGTACCTGTCGCGCACTGATATCTGGGATGCCGTGGAGAAACTGCGTGAAATTCTGCACACCAACGCATGGCAGCGCGAAGAGTACGCCGTACGAAATGCCGTGACCTAAACGGAAAACCAGCGGCGATCCCAATAATCAGCTCCATCGCTAGCCAGTTACGGCCAGAGTAGGGTTATACGCAGCGTGGCATACTCTGATGCCGTGCCGTTGTAGGCGATCGAGGGGAATATAGTTGGGCAAGCAGCCGGTACGCGCCACTGATGTCGGGTCGGGCCTGAAAAAGTCACTAACCCCGGCGCAGATGTCCATGATCGCTCTGGGCAGTGCCATTGGCACCGGGCTTTTCGCCGGCAGCAAGCTGGCCATCATGATGGCTGGACCCTCGGTGATCCTCAGCTACGTGATCGGTGGGGTGGTGGCGCTATTGGTGATGGGTGCGCTCGCCGAAATGACCGTGAAGCAGCCGGTGGCAGGGTCCTTCGGCGTCTACGCCGAACGCTATCTTGGCCGTTTCGCCGGATACATGACCAAATACCTATATTGGTCCGCATTGATCTTTGCGGTGGGCACCGAGGTCAGCGCTGTTGGCGAGTATATGCAGTACTGGTTCCCGCAGATCCCCGGATTATTGTGGGTGGCCATTTTCTCTGTCATTCTCCTGGCAGTGAACTTCTCCAGCGTGAAGATCTTCGGAACCACTGAATACTGGTTCTCGGCGATCAAGGTTTTTGCTGTTCTTGCCTTTATCATCATCGCCTTGTGGCTGGTTTTCCATAATCCCCAGGACCAGTTTGGCGTGCACAACTACAGTGCCGAAGGCGGGTTCTTCGCCAATGGATTACTCGGCACATGGAGTGCGGTCATCGTTGCGATTTTCTCGTATATGGGAATCGAGGCCATCTCGATTGCTGCAGCGGAAGCGCATAATCCGAAGGTCGCGGTGCGCAAGTCCTTCAAGGTGTCCTTCCTTCGACTCTTACTGTTCTACGTATTCACCATGGCGCTGATCCTGGCGGTGGCACCCACTAGCGAATTGATTGCCGGTGGCTCGCCTTTTGTCACCGTGATGTCGCAGGTGGGTATTCCTTTAGCTGATTCGGTGTTGAATTTTGTGCTGATTGTTGCCGCGCTCTCGGCGATGAACGCCCAGCTGTATGCGGCGACCCGCATGCTGCATTCGCTGGCTGATTCGGGCCATGCACCACGCATGGCGTATCGGACCAATCGTGCCGGCGCACCGGTTCATGCGGTGTGGATGTCCGCCGGTGGCATTGCCGTGGCCGCGGTGGTTTACGCGCTGGTCCCGGACGGTGGCTTTGGCATCATGCTGTCATTGGCCACCTTTGGGGCGTTGGCTACTTGGTTCATGATTCTGATAACCCATGTGTCCTTCCGACGCAGGGTTAAACAAGAAGACGAAACCTTAGAATTCAAATTATTCGGATACCCGGCCGCCTCCATCTTTGGCGCTCTTCTGCTGGCCGCTCTGCTGGTGACCTCGTTCTTTGTTCCGCAGTTCAAGTACACCCTGATCTTCGGCGTTCCATTTGTGATCGTCATGTCGATCATCTACCGGCTAGTTTTTGCCAAGAAAAGTCAGTAACCGCGCTGCTGAATGACTTAAGGGTTTCGTAGTCGGAAAAAGGACGTACCGACGATTTGATGGGCACCAGGAATTAGCAAGATCTTGAGCTTTGCGTTGAACTCTACGACTTGACCGGGGAAGTGATCCAGCGCTTTCGCCAAATACTCTGGCTCTTCTGCCTCCAAGATCCACTGCTGATCATCAGCGGTAATTGCCAATGTTTTGGTGGAGTGGTCCAACCAGAATTGCGCGCTAATCCAGTCAGAAGCGAAGCGGGAAGAATTTTGGGGGCGGGTTAGGGTTCCTTGAATAGAACGGTGCATTGCAGCCGAGACCTTTTCACTTGTTGTTCTTGCCGTGGCGCTTTTGCGCTGGGCCACTTCTTCATCCGAACCACCCGCCGTACAACTGTGGGGTTGGTGTCTGATCAGTCGGAGCTTTGCGAAAACCACCGGCAGGTGGCTTCAGCGATCAGAACTCGTGAAGCTGATTCCATGCTACAAAAGTCACCAATCTAGGCACAAGGTTTTTGTTGAGGGTCGCAACGTGAGTTCATCATTACTTAGTGTTGCTCGGCGTTGGTTCGCCGACGAGAAACTGGACCGGCACTAAGATCGTAGGGGTGCCATCTAGTTAGCTGACACAACCAATCTTCAAGGAGCGATAGTGGCCAAGTTGTATTTCCGCTACGGAGCAATGAATTCTGGCAAGTCCACGAGTTTGCTTCAGGCGGCTTTCAACTACGAAGAACGCGGCCAGCGAATCCTGCTGGCCAAGCCAGGCATTGATACCAAGGGCGACAACTCGATTGTCTCGCGGTTGGGCATCAAGCGCATCACCGATTTCACCATCGGTCCTGAGGATCATGTCCGGGAGCAATTCGCGGCCCAGAGTTCGGGAGATGACCCGAACGCGTTAGTGACACATGTTGATGCTCCGCCGGTGGCCTGCCTGTTAGTGGATGAAGCGCAATTCCTCACGCGTGAGCAGGTTGATGATCTGTTGCGGATTGCCGTGCTGGATAACGTGCCGGTGCTGGCTTACGGTATCCGCACCGACTTCCGCACCCATGCATTCCCGGGTTCGGCACGCTTGATGGAACTCGCCCATTCCTTGGAAGAGCTCAAGACCATTTGCCGCTGCGGCCGCAAGGCTATGTTTAACACCCGTCGTGTTGGCGAAACTGTGGTCTTTGACGGCGACCAAGTCGCCATCGACGGGGAGGACGTTTGGTATGAGTCGTTGTGCGCTACGTGCTACCTCGAGGCTTCCGGTGGGAAACTGAGCTAGATCTCAATCGAGTGAACGTTAGTTAAAGTGAAGAAGCTCCCTTGTGCCGCAGCAGAGTCCGGGAGCCCGCAACCTTTACAAAGCCAGAGGCCGGTGCCAGTTCCGTTTCTTCAAGAACCAGTATAAGGCTCTTGTTCGAGCTGTCAGTTAACCAGGCCTGCAACCGCGCGTTGCAGGCCCCAGTCGAAGCCATCAGCCAGAGGCGCATCAACATCCAACTGCACAAGGTTCTGGCGGAAGGCGACAGAGCCGAGGATGTGGTTGAGCAGCAGTTGTTGTCCGTGGCGGGCGTTCTCGGAAGACAGCCCCGAAGCTTCCAAGAGCTCACGCAATTGCAGAACGGGAGCCAGCTCGGTGGCTTGCATAGCGGTGGCCACTTCAATGACTTCAGGACTGTCCTGGATTGGCAGCAACGCTAAATACAGCCGGCGGCACAGCTGGAGAATGGCGTCGGCAGGAGTTTTGAAGTCCTCAACATCCACCGAGAGCTGCGGGGTATTAAGCAGCTTGGCTGCGACCTGGGCCAGCAGCTCCTGCTTGTTCTTCACATGCCAGTAGAGAGCACCAACTTGGACATCCAGCTCTTTGGCCAGGCGACGCATCGACAAGTCAGCCAACCCGAACTGTTGCAGGATGTCGACCGCGGTATCCACGACCGTTAACTGAGTCAATGCCATAAGACCAAGTCTAGCGTCAGTGGCTCTAGCTCTCCTGTTGCTAACCGTTGACGAGTTCCGGGGCTACTCCCGATAGGTTTTCGCACTGTGCTGCCAGACGCTCGATCAACGCCCTTAGCTGGGTTGCAGCAGTCTGCGGATGTTCCGGATGCCATTGCACCGCGGTGACCGGAGCGGTCTCATGGATTACGGCCTCGATGATGTCATCGGTGGACATCGCCGCAATCTGCAGTCCGTGGCCCAACTCGAGGATTGCCTGGTGATGGGTGCACTTGTGGCTGTCGTTCGCAGACAGAGCCTCTGCAAGTTCAGCGATGATCGAGTCGAAACGGGTATCAACAAATGGATCGCTGCCGGTGCTGCGGTGCGCGTCGGCGTTCTCCAGATGCTGGATCAAGCTTCCGCCCAAGGCCACGTTGAGCAGCTGCAAGCCGCGGCAGATGCCCAACAAGGGTGTCTTGGTGGTGATGGCATGCTGAATGGCCGCGATCTGGTTCCGATCCGAGGCCACCTCGTGAGAGCCACCGCCGGGGTAGGACGACGTGCCTCCGTAAAGGGACGACTCGACATCTTCGCCGCCCATGATGATCACCGCGTCCGAAGCATCAACAATCTGCAGCATCTGCTCGATGCTCAGATCATTGCAGGGAACTAATGACGCGTTGTGCCCGGCATCAATGATCTGGCCGATGGTGTTCTCGTTGAGCTCATCAAGTTCCAACTGGAATTGCGGGTTGTGCTCACGGGACTCGCGAATGTGCAGGACCGAGAAATTCATAGGTGCCAAGACCAGCTCCAACTAACGCGTTTCGGGCCGATAAAACTGGCCCATGAAGGTTGATGCATCCCACGCTACAAGTAAGGGATTTCCTAACGGAATCGCAGATGTTTCCTGCGCATTTCCACAAGTTCATCTATAGCGACAGGCTAATAAAGCCATGTCGACCCCTAATAATTGCCTTCTAGAATACCGTCTGACAAGGCGCTCCCCAAGAAAAAGTCTGAAGATGACCGTCCTTTTACAGACAATTCACACAGCCGATATTTGGCCGGTGAAATGAAACATTGTGTTCCTTGTTGGAAACGGATTCGAAAGCCCTATGGAATCTCGCCTCGATAGTTTGAAACCACTCGCACACACAAACTTCGAAAGGGGCGCCCATCATGGAAGCCGCTGACATGGCATGGCTCCTGGCGGCATTCGCCATGGTCCTGCTGATGTTCCCAGGACTGGCAATGCTCTACGGTGGCATGCTCAACGGACGTAACGTCCTGAACATGATGCTGATGGTGCTCAGCGCATTGGCGGTGACCGGCGTTGTCTACGTGGTCATCGGCCACGGACTGGTTCTAGGTAACTCCGTAGGGGGCGCCGGAATTATCGGCAACCCCTTCGAGTACACCTTCTTCTCTGACTTCATGAGCGACGATGAGGCCGGTGGCACCTTCTGGGGCGCCTTCTACATCCTCTTCGCTGCCATTTCCGTAGCACTGGTCGCTTCCGGTGCTGCCGGCCGTATGAAGTTCGGCGCCTGGCTGGTCTTCGTGGCCCTATGGATCATCCTGGTCTACTGCCCATTGGGTCACTGGGTCTTTGCCCTTGATAATCCGGAAGCTGGAACCATTGGCGGGTGGATGCGCAACCAGTTAGGCTTCCACGACTTTGCCGGTGGCACCGCGGTGCACATGAACGCCGGTGCTGCAGGTCTGGCGCTGGCCGTGGTTCTGGGTAAGCGCAAGATGAGCCCGGGCCGTCCACATAACTTGCCGCTCATGATGATCGGCGTGGGTCTGCTCGCTACTGGTTGGATGGGCTTCAACGGCGGTACCGCCGGCGGAGCGAACTTCATGGCCCAGTACGTCATTCTCACCACTTTGCTAGCCCTGTGTGGTGGCATGCTGGGGTTCATCACGATCGAACGTGTTCGTGATGGGCATGCCACCATGCTGGGTTTGGGGACCGGCGCCATTGCCGGCATGGTCGGCATTACTCCGGTCGCTGACGTAGTGGGCCCTATCGGCGCCATCATGGTGGGTTTCCTTTCCGCAGCGGCTGCCGCGTGGGCCATCACCTGGAAGCGTCGCCACCAGATTGATGACTCGCTGGATGTCTTCGCAGTGCACGGCATTGCCGGAATCACCGGTTCGCTGTTCGCAACGTTCTTCGCGAACCCGAAAGCGCCTGGGGAAATGGCTGGCATCTTCTTCGGCGGACACTTCGCCGAGTTGGGGCACGAGCTGATCGCGATTGCTGCCACCTTGATTTACAGCTTCTGTATGACTTTCGCTATCGCCTGGGTGATGAACAAGATCTCCCCGATTCGTGTCAGCGAGGCCGAAGAAGAAGCCGGGTTGGACAATTCCATTCACGCTGAATCCGCCTACGACAGCCGCCAGCTTTAGAAGCCCGGACAGAAAGGCTCTGCCATGAAACTTATTACCGCAGTCATCAAGCCCATCCGGCTTGAATCAATTTGTTCCGAACTGGAAAAGGCCGGGTTCTCGGGAATAACAGCCACTGAGGTCCAAGGCCGTGGCGCCCAGGGTGGGCGCACCGAGTACTACCGAGGTCAGGAATTCTCGGTGATGTTCCGGACCAAGATCCGGCTGGAGTTATTGGTCGCCGACCCGGATCTGGAACGTGCGCTAGAGATTATCGTCAACACCGCCAAGACCGGAGATGAAGGTGAGATCGGTGACGGAAAGGTCTGGGTGACCACTTTGGAACAGATCATCCGCGTGCGCACCGGCGAAACCGGCGAAGCAGCCATCTAAGTTTGAACGTTTAGCAGAATCCAACGAAGGAGTTCCACATGACTACTATCAACTTCCGTTACCTCAGCGAACAGGACATGATCGCTGCCGGCGTCACCGATATCACCCGATGCACCGACGTCATGGAAGAGGCATTGATCCTGTTGCGCAACGGCGACTACCGGATGGCCGGCGAAAACGGCAACTCGCATGGCGCAATGATCACCTTCCCGAAGGATCCAGAGCACGAAGGTATGCCCAGCGATGGGCCGGACCGCCGTTTCATGGCGATGCCGGCCTACCTGGGTGGCCGCTTCCGCACCACGGGAGTGAAATGGTACGGCTCGAACACCGAAAACCGTACCAAGGGTCAGCCTCGCTCCATCCACCTGTTCACCCTGAATGACACCGACACCGGTGCACCGATGGCTGTGATGAGCGCCAACCTGCTCAGCGCCTACCGTACCGGAGCTGTTCCGGGTGTGGGCGTGAAGCACCTGGCCAAGCAGGATGCCAAGGTTGCCGCTGTGGTAGGCCCCGGCGTAATTGCTAAGTCCGTCATTGATGCAACGCTGTCGCTACGCCCGAGCATCGATACGGTGACCATTAAGGGGCGTTCGGCGGCAGGTGTAGAGACCTTCGCACAGTACATCCGTGAAAACTTCCCTCAGGTGACCTCGGTGGTGGCTGCCGAGACCATTGAAGAAGCCATCAAGGACGCGGACGTCATCATGGCGACCACCAGCACCGACATCAAGGGCTCCGAGGCTTTCCCTTACTTCCCAACCGAGGCCATCAAGCCTGGCGCGCTGTTGCTGCTTCCTGCGGCTGCACGTTTTGATGATGACTTTGTCATCAACGATGCACGTTTGGTCCTCGACGCCCGTGGTCTGTACGACGCATGGGCAGAAGAGTATGGAACTCAGGCTTACCAGCTGTTGGGTATTCCTGGCACGCACTTCCACGATTTGATGCGTGAAGGCAAGCTGCCAGAATCCAAGCTGGAAGAGATTGCGGATGTTGCTACCGGCAAGATTCCAGCTCGTCGCAACGATGAGGAAATCATCCTCTACTCGGTCGGTGGCATGCCGATTGAAGACGTCGCCTGGGCTACCGATTTGTACCAGTCGGCCGAGGAGAAGAACATCGGCCAGGTACTGAACCTGTGGGAAACTCCGGTCCTCGCCTAAAGATTTAGGTCCAGTGAACTGGACCTTGAAAAACGTAGATCCCCGAAAAGCGGAGTGTGGCCGCTGCTCGGGGATCTGCCATGTCCGGGACCAAGTTCATCTGTCGTGGAAGGATTGCCGTGGTCGCTACAGTTTGCCTATGGGCCCTGGTGGGTCGATCCACATCGCGTCCAGCCCGCTCAGTCTCGATGTCGAGTATCGCAAGGAGTTCTATCGCAGGGACGATGGGCAACAGTGGCTGCGAGTTTGACGGGGTGATGAACACATTCGTTTGGGAGGCAGAGCACCAGCTCGATTTAGTACTGCCGCCGGCCAAACAAGACATGAATCTATTTCGAATCCTGCAGTGCTATCAGTTTCCGAAGCTCTCAGAAGTCTGTCTATTTTCTTCCGTGTTACGCCGGTTTGTCCGTAGGGGGAACCCTCACCGGGACAGTGCAAGTTAGATGCGGAGTGCCACTCAATTGCTGAGGAGACTCGGCATCGGACCCTAGTCGAGTTTCCCAAAGGGGCCGGCAGCGTCGAGCGGAATCCGCTCTGACCTCCTGGACATGATCAAGAACGCTACCCCTACGAGGAGTACGGAAATGGCAAGGCCAAGTAGGGCCAAATCATTTGATGTCGCAGGACAGCCTGCAGAACTGTCATCAATCTCAGGACAGCTCCTCCACGGCTGCAAGAACATCACGAAACCACCTGCCGCTCCTGCGAGCGTCAGCAGGAGCCCCAACATCACGTAAACAGTATTTCTGGAAGCTTTCACGCTTCATTCAAACACAGCAATGCTTGCCTTCTTCATCGCACCGTATGAGGAACCCTCTCCGGGACAGCTTTCAAGATAGTGTTCAAAGCGAGCCACATTGAAATCTGTTAATGGAATTGAACGTTAATCTGTTGCCCGTGCTTTCTGGAAAATGGCTTCAGTCTCCACAGGGTAAAACCCCAGACGAGAATTGATGGCCCGCATCCACACGTTTTCGTCATCGCTACTGGTCCTAACCTTTTTCACGCCGCCAAGCCTTCTGGCCTGGTCAAGACTAGCCAGTTTGACCGCAGTGCCGAGGCCCTTGCCTCGGTGCGGGGCGAGTACTAAGGTCCCCTCGATGTGCGATGGACGATTCTCATCGGCTGCGGCGAGCAGACAGGTCCATGCCGCCACGTTCCCGTCAAAAGAAACGGCAATGGATTCAATAACACGGTGACCTTGCGCTCTCCATAGCTCTATCTCACTGGCATACTCCGCAGGGGACACTGTTGATTCAGCCCAATCAAGCTCCCCATTCGGAGCCTCGGCATCCACTAGACCTTTGATCCGAGCAACTTGCTCCCGGAAATGTTCGGGCACACCATTGAGATGCGTGTAGAGGTCATAGTTATTCACCTGGACGGGGCAAGGCGCAGGGGCCGTACTAAGATCCAGTTCCACCACGGTTTCAGTGGTCGCAACGGTGTATCCCAACGGAGCAGAGAATCGCTCGGTGAGAGCATCTATTTCCTTGGTTGAAGACCGGTAGGCACTGGATACGAATCGTGTTGTGGCGTCTTGGCTGGTGTCTTCGACGGCTCGTACCAGGGCGGTTCCAATTCCTTTGTCTTGGTGAGTCGGGTCGACCCAGACAACCCCCCACGTGGTCTCCGGGGCATCTATGGCGTTCATTCCAGCCGCGAAACCGAGAAGTGTTGTCCCGTCCCATGCGCCGATCAAATGGTTACGCCAGCCATTATCTGCACGCCAAGCTAGAACTCTGGCCTCTTGGCTGAGAGGTTCCCATCCTGGTCGAACCTGCCGAGTGGCTGCGCATTCAACGGAGTAGGCGGCGGACATGGCGCGGTCATCGTTGATGTCCAGAGGACGAATCTGCATAGCTGTCACTTTACGTGTTCCCGCGTAAATAGCCTGAGAGAGACACCTGCGAAGATTCGAGTGCTCGATCCGTAACGGGAACCTTGAACGGGAATCTTTCCGTTTGGGGATTTTCTTCGGTGCATGGATTACTTGGGCATCAGGTTCTGCTTCCCGGAACGATTGGATAGCTGCGCACTGATCATGTCTTCCGAGGCCAGAATTTAGCTTCCAACATCGGGCTGGGAACTCAGATTCAGGTGCTGAGGCCGTATCCTCCGTTTGAGTGGAGCAATTGTCCGTTAATCCAGCCTCCGCGTTCTGATAGAAGAAAGGACACAAGGTGTGCAGTGTCGTTAGGGGTTCCTAGTCGGCCTAGTGCTGTTTCTTCTCGGATGCTACGCGCTAGGTCTGGTGCCATCCAGCCTGTGTCGATGGGACCTGGGTTTATGAGGTTGCAGGTAATTCCCAGATGTTGGAGTTCGTTCGCCGCTGCGAGGACGATCCGATCCAAGGCACCCTTGCTAGCGCCGTATGGCAGATTATGAGCTGTGTGGTCACTTGTCAGAGCCACGATTCGGCCGACTCCGTGAGGCTCGGTGTAGCGCTCGGCGAAGGCCCTGACGAGTAACCAGTTTGCACGGGTGTTTACAGCGAAGTGGTTCTCAAAGCTCTCCTCAGTGGTGTTTAGGATGCTGCTGTTGATACACAGCGCGTGGCTGGATATAAGGGCACTGATTGGCCCGAGTGCATGGGTAGCTTCCCGCAATATCGCTTCGGGGGCGACCGCCTCTGCCATGTCGACCTCGATGGAATGGATTTTGGCACCGAGGGACTCAATTTCAGCGGTGAAATGCAGCTACGAATCCTTGTTCTGGCTTATAGCTGGTGATGACAATGTTCCATCCATCAGCGGCGAGCTGTCGCGCGATTTCGGTGCCTATCGATGCGCGCCGACCTACTCCTGTGATCAGAACGCTGGGGCGGTCGTTGTGCATATGAAGGGTCCTCTCTCATTGACTAGTGTTAGATGCCGTGCGAACCATCTGAAGCTTAGGTCAGGTGTAGGAGCATTGTGTCGGAATTTCCCGACCGGTCGACTCTGCTGAATCCGGCTCGCTCGTAGAGGTGAACTGCTGGATTATGGTCTTCTACGCTTAGGCTCAGGGCCGTGAAGTCGAGTTTTTTGGCTTGTTCGATGATGGCTGTCATCAATGCGGTTCCGACTCCGCTTCCGCGGTTACCCGGAAGTACCCCCATAGTCAGTTCAGGAGTCGTGGATGATACAAATCCATATCCAGGATCGTCTTCGTCTAGGAGGCGGGCCCAGGCGGCTCCTATTGGTTCGCCGTCCTCGGTTTCGGCGACGATTCCGAAGTCTACTTCGGATTGCCAGTTCACTACGTAGTGGCTGATCTCAGGTGTTTGAAGGATCTGTTCTCGGGTGAACGTCTGATCTCCTGACCAGTTGAATGCTTGCAGGAGGACGTCGGTGAGAAATGAAAAGTCTGCTGCGGTAGCGGGGCGTAAGTACATGATCACCAATGCTAGGTCGAGTTCGAGGGAAATTTTAGGTTGGGACTGCCTTTTTTCGAGAGGCTAACGTTTTTCTTGGTTCGGGCACGTAATGCGAAAGATCCAGGAAAGGTAAGCGTTCACAAGCCGAACCTCCTGCGGGACATGACCCAGCACTAGATAATCTCTTGCAGCTTCGAAGAATGGGAACTGGAAGTCGACTGTCCAGATCATGCCAGTGTTTGTACTAGGTATTGGTCCTTTTGGTTGAACACTAGATGACCTTGGGCTCCGTTGACGATTGGGAGTTGTGGCGGAACATGGCCGCATTCGACATTGCCGATGATGGGTATGCCGAGCATTCCCAGAGCATCGAAGACCGCCTCGGTTTGGGTGAGCGTCGCAGAGTCAGGTGCGCCAGTGCGTCCGACGAGAATGGCTTTGGCGCCGTCGAAGAATCCGGCCAGGCGCATGCCGTGGAGATGCCGACAAATCGTAGTGGCATCGACGCTGGACGCTTCTACATAGACGATCATGGAGCCGGCTGGGCCCTTTCGCAATGCCTCAGTGCTGAGATACGGGGTACCGGCGAGGTTGACCATTGTCTCAATGCAGCCGCCGATCAGACGGCCTGTAACGCTCACATCGTCCTGGCCATTGTCGAGCCGTTCCCAGGCCCCGGTGCCGTTCCATGCATTTTCAGTTATTTCTGGCTTGTTGGCCCAATCGTCCCAATCATTAACGCGATAAACACCCGGCGATGCTTGCTTAAAACTTTCTCCCGTAGGCAGTGAGGCGATATCGAGCCACGACATCAACGATTCCGGGACACACGATATGGGGTGTCCATGAGGTTGCTGCCGTGGAGTGTAGCCATTCCAGTCCGGAGCGTGATCAGGGTGATCAGCGTCGAGATATCGGAATACCCCACGAGCCAAGTCGGTTCCGCGGAAGCGAGTGCATCAAAATCAAGATGAGGCATAAGGTCAATAGCGGTTGCTCATCCCCACGGAGGAACAATGGCCTTGATCTTGGGATCCAAGAGCATCCTCATTAGTTCCCTGGCGCGCTGGTCAACGGGCGCGCTGACGTGCGTGGAGCCATCCATGCAGTCGCCCAGGTCCACCGCGAAACCGCGGTCACGCAATTGCTGTACGGCAAAGTCAAAACGTCCCACGAGCGATTCGGGTACACCGCTTGATGGTGATGTAACGCCAATGGTGTCGCCTGGCACTAACGGCTGAGGGTATCGAATCTCCATGAATTCATACTTGCATGCGGCTGTGACCGAGCAAAACATCGTGCCCACGTGTCGTTTTCCGAAGCCGACTGCACTGGTTTCCGAACTCTTCTGCACTGCGATTGCGAGTCCGAATGCGGAAGGTCTATCGGACACCCCTGATCGCTTCTTGCCAAAGAGACTCGTTGCTCCTGACGAACTGTGTCACAGTGTTCCAGTGATCACCATGGCCAGTCGTGAACATCGTCCCCCACGGCTCAACTCCCCTAGCATGGCAATTTTTAAGCAGTTCGTACATAGCCGTTGTCCGCTGCCACATCGTGGAGGGGAGCGCGGCCCGGAGCTCGTCATCGGCGCCATAGCCGTCAATGAAGACGTCCATTGCATGCGCTGCCATATGCGGGTCAGCCGATGCGTCGTTTAGTGTGAATGACTGCGCCGCGTATGCGAGATCCCAAAGGCGTGTACTTGGTGCGGCCGCGTCCCAGTCGATGAATACCCATCGGTCTCCGATGAGGAGATTCCACGGGGCCAGATCATTGTGGCAGATCAGGTCGGCTCCGGGTGCCGGAATGTGTGTGATCCAAGTTGAGCCGAAGTCCGGCTCATAGGCCGCACTGGCGTCATGGATAGCGCGCACCAGGCGACCTACCCGGGAAAGTTCTGAGAGCGACAACGGCCCAGAGTCCATAGCAAGGCAACCGGGGACAAACTCTGTCACTTGTCGCCCTTGTGGGTCTTGCCCGTATACCGCAGGCACATCAACGCCCGCGTTGCGAACAGCCCGCATATATGCGAGCACACTCGGAGTGGCTGCCGTCCACGGTTTACGTACCGTCGAGCCGAGGTGCACCACGCCATCCGTGGCGTTGCCTCCTGTCAGGTGAACCTCTTCCATCCCACAAGACTAGCGCTCACGCCCTACGCAGGAGCGCTCCCAGGCAGGTTCCGTAAGCCGAACGCTTTATGGGACAGCGGGACTTCGCCTCGATTTGGCCATCCCGTGAAAAGCTATAGTGTAAGAAAACTGAAGACCGATCGGGGGTAACGACATGGAAAGTGCCGACGTCATTATGATCGGCGTAATCGTGACAATCGGATTGATTGGCGCGGGCTTCTTCACGAAGAAGAAAAGTCGAGACTAGTCAGTTCACTTGTACTTCCGTGGATGTATCTACCAGGCGTCAGCGGAGGGCCAACTCCATTGTCGTGATTACGCTCAGGGGCATCAGAAGAGCTTCGCCTGCACCGGTCAAGGTTACGCTACGGGACAGAATCAAGCCAAACCCGTCTCGTAGCAAGAACCCTGAATGAGGAATCGAGAGAATCATTACTGGCGAGACTTGTGGCGGTGTCATGCCCCGCTTTTCGAGGTATGACACCGCCACTATTCGCTTAGACTAACTCGCGGAACCCAAGCCGCTTATATAACTCAAGTGCAACACCGGAGGTACCATCTCCGATCCGCAGACTCATAGTGTCCGCGCCATGTGCCTTGCAGGCAGACATTGCAGCGGAAATGAGGGCACGACCCAGTCCCTGCCCCTGGTGCTGAGGATCAACGAAAAGATCGATGATGAACGGTCCGGAAAGATTCTCATCCCAGATCGATTCTTCGACAACAAAAATCGCCCCAATCGGAGTTCCTTGATATAGCGCGACAAAAGAAGCATTTTCGAGGAGCTGTCCAAACTCGTGGGCAAAGGTTTCTTCCATCTCTGTTTGCGCTTCTGCGAGAGTTCCTGCCGCAACGCCTGGTGGGTATGCAGTGAAATACGCTGTAGCTAGCGCTGCTGAGGATGATGGTTCTGCAGGGCAAATAACTGCGTATGAAGAAACAGTGGGAGTGAAATCTGAGTGCTGAAGGTCAGCTTGTAAAACATCAGAGGGCATGGCAAATCCATTCGTAGGTCTTCTGAACTAGTTTCGAGAGAGCTTTATGAATGGATCACGCTTCGAACATACCACTAAGAAATCAAAGGTGAGGCGAAATTTACCCAAAGCTTTTGCCACGTTGAGAAGACACAACTGACTTTCGATGGAAGTGTCCCGCAAAACGGTCGTCGTATGGGTCACTCGATCCGTTGACTTGCTAAATATTCGAAATGTCAGTTTCCGAAGTCTTCAGGATTTCTTTCCATAGTCCCCAGCACTGCCCCGGTCTGCCCGTTAGGGGAACCCTCTACGGAACACCAGATACGATCGATTCTGGATAGCTCAGACGCTTGAACGTATTCCAAATGAAAGAGGTTAGGTTCCGGTCCATGAAAGATGACCAAAAGGTACTGAATTACCTCGCCCAGCTGAAGGCTCTGGTTGAGAAGGTCATCATGACCTTGCCGGAAGGTGTCAGTGGTCGAGTCTACGTTCGTAAACACTCTGTCGATTTAGATCTTCAAGGCCCACGGCTCGGAGTCTTCACACTGGTGCTGGGAGGCGAGGCACCGGAGCTTGTCTACGATGAGCAATATGTCGGATTCCGAACGATTCCCGAAGGGTTGGACGCGGTCATTGAATTTGCGGAAGAAACCATTGACGACGTTGCAACTTTTGTCCTCAGCTCACAACCTCTATTGGTGCATAAGAGCCCCATTTTTCGACGGTCTTATCTCTGCATACCGAGTAATCACGGACCGGAGTGGAAGCTCAAGAGATTCAGCTAAAGTATCGAGGGCTGGCGTCAGTGTCCAAAGCGGTCAGCACTTCTGCCAGAGGCCTCCGTGCTGTGCCACCCGTAAGCGGAACGCTCACTGGGACAGTGGTCTAACGCTGTCGCTAATGTGATTGGTCGCCATGAACCGTCGCGTTGGATCGATCATGAGTATGTGCGTTTTGAGCTAGCCGTCCAACGTAAGCGACGCTCGTTTGCAGTATCAAGTTTCTGTTCTACCCCAGGACTGCGAGCTTTGATAAGGGGAGTGTGTTGCGGATCGCTGAGTCAGATTATCTTCGACATCTGGAACAGACATTTGCAGGTCGATTACAGGCTTAGTGATCAGCCCGGCACAGGGTGCATTTCTGGGCGTTCCTCTCCGGCCCCTTACTTGCGCAATTCACCCTGTAAGCATATTGTTACATATGATATAGTTTGCTAACAGTCGGGAGATGAGATGGATGCAGAACTACTCGCTCAGACGCTCAGCGCTCTCGGAAGCGCACCCCGTTTACGAATCATCGCCTCACTGAAATCGGAGCCAACTCACGTCAGCGAACTAGCCCGGCGGCTGAGGATGTCTCGCCCGCTGCTATATCAGCATCTAAACCGATTGGAAACCGCCGGGCTCGTCGAGAGCGACTTGGAGCAGACCGGAGAGAACCGGCTGAAGAAGCATTACTGGGTCACGCAGTTCGCTTTTGAAATCACCCCGGACCTAATCGATCACATCGTTCATCAACGACAGGAAGAAGAACCATCATGACGCTTGCCTCCGCCGTATTCCTCATTATTCTCGCTGCGGTTCTACCGCTCGCGACCTTCGTCATTCTCACCGTCTGGGTGGTTCGCACCGTCACTAGAGCACGGCAAGAGACAGCAGCGGCGATCGATGGATCGAATAACCTCATCGTGGAGCACTTGCGCAACATCACCGGACGGCTGGATCGTATCGAGAGTCAGCTCAGCGATATCCCCGAGTAGTCACGGGGGTGGTTCACGCTCCGGGAAGGCTCTACGGGACAGTCACACCAAAAATGTGGTTAGAGTATCGACCGCTGTTTCTCCCGTGTTGCTATGAGGTCCATTTTCTGACCGCGATGATCAATCTAACCTAGGTGATCAGCTTGAGCGATTTAGCTTATTCAAATGACTCCAGTAACCGACCAGCGGAACGACGGTGTAGACGACGGGAAATGCGAACACCATCAGCAAAGACAGTTCTAGCCATTCATTCCATGAGGCCACACGAACTCCCAAACCGACAAGCAGGAAGGCAATCAGCGCGATGACGCTGTAGCGAAGGTAGCGATCTCGATTTCGGGTAAGTTCGTCACGTCGCGACTCGGCGTTGGTGTGGATCGGAGCCGTTCCCGGTACTGCTTTAAAGATGTGCACGTCTCCCATCGAGATCACGAGCTCCCAGCCAGCCGCCTGGAAGATGTCGAAGTACTCCGACGATGCGTTGCTTTCGTAAGCGAGGTCGAAGACCGCCTCTTCGGGGACCCCATCGACGAAGCTCCATCCGTGACCCAGCTTCGCGATACCGTTCAGGTGTTTTCCCTGACCTGCCATGTCCGCGAACATAGCCAGGTCCTTCTCGGGGCTGACCGCCAGACCGTTGCTCATCTTGTTAGTGGTGCTCATGCTTCCTCCATGATGTGATCCGCCATGACCAGCAACTGGCGGCGACGTTCGATATTGCGGACGAGGACCTCGTGACCCTTCGCGGTTAGGTGGTAAGTCCGACGCGACTCGTCACCCTCGAGTTCCTTGATGAGGCCGGCGACGGCAAGCTTCTTGAGCGTCGTGTAGAGCGAGGCAGGCCCGAGTGTAATGGCCCCCTCGCTCTCCTGTTCGAGGAAATGCATCACGGCATAACCATGGCGCGGGTGGACCAGTGCGAGCAGTACGTGCAGTGCAGTGTCGACAAGGTCTCCACTCTGATAACCAGAATTACGTCCCATTGCGACACCTTGCAGAGAACGTATCATTAAACGATATATCCATGATTGATATATAAACACGGGAGTCCATATGAGGTCAAACCGACGACCGCCTCGTCGCATTACCGTGGTGCCCGTAAGCCGGTCGTCGTATGGGTCACTCGATCCGTTGACTTGCTAAATATTCGAAACTCCGGGTTTTCAAAGATTTCAGATTCCCGTTTACCCCGCCCGAGAAAAAGCCCGGTGAAGGGGCCTTATATGGACCCCAAAAAACGACCGTTTTAGACCAGGATTGTGCTTTCCAAAGTTAACGGTCGTTTAGGTGCGAATAATAACAGCAGTCTTGGAAACTTCAGAAACGAACGTTTGGTTCACAGGGCCAACTGAGAACCAACGGCATTATTGGAAGAAAGGTGGTCTTATCTTTCATATAGACGTCCGGTGTCCCGTATTCGTGTAACGTCGCTTTGATTCAAATTTGTACGAACACTTACTGCACGGACGGATACTCCATGCCACAGGGCCAAAGAAATAGCATTTTCAAGTTCTGCAATGCATCCAACCAATGGGCCGGCAGGTGTGGGGTTCTTCTCGACTGATTGCAACTGGGCCAATCTAGCGATCAACGTGTCAATCGTTGTCCAGTCATATTCAACCGCTGTGTTGGAATCGTTCTCGTGGTGAAATATGACCCAATCGTTCATCAGCTGCAGTCCTCTCACGCAGTGACGTTGCAAGCAAATACCTTGCTTGCAGACTCATAGGCCCCAAATTGAATGCCCTTTACATAGACTCTAGCGCTGGTTAGTAAGCGATAGTTCGCACTGACGCCGCGGCGTGGTTCGCGATAGATATTGGCGACACGGCATGAGTGATTATTGGTAGACGAAACCGAAGCCGCGGTCGGTTGAAGGTCTCGGCTGAAGACTTATGCGACCCGCCACGTTATTTGCGGACAAGAACTGGATCCTTGACGCCTGCGATGGATACGCCCAGGGCAACTAAGGCAACTCGATTCACCCTAAGGTACGTGCGGACCAAGTTGTACTGAATTTTCGCAAAATGATCCGTCTAGGCCCGAGGTATTCCTGCCACATTGGTGGATAAACTTCATATGCGCTCTTTAGCCACGCATGCTGCGGCCAGCTCTAGCGGCGAAGTTGTTCAGCGCCTCGATGTCATTGGGTGCGATCCCTGCCCTGTGACCATTGATATGACCTAAAGGATTCAAGGCCCCGACTTGTTCCAGGCACTCGATATTGAGCTATGCGGCGCTGGAAGAGGGACCGGTGACTTCATTGAGCATCTAGGCGGTGATGGCTAGTTCGCGGAAGATCAACTCTGTGACCGATTTCAGCCCTTTTACATGGGTTCTCCTGCAGGAATGGGAATCACTTAGCTCTGTATTCCCTCAAACTGTGGAAAGTGGGAATACAGAGATAGGGGATTCTCAGCGACTATTCCAGTAATTTGGGCAGTTCTTTTCGGACCACAGCAACTTTCGGCCGGTGGCATTTAGTCCCTGCGATTTTTGAAGTTGGTTCCAGAAGTTGCATATGGCAGCGTAGCTTCGGGCAAAATCTGCCCAAGTTCAGGTGAAGAGATCCAGCCCCGGCTATTGAAGCAACGATGCTAAGGCATCGGACAAAGCTGCCGCGCCGAGTTCGGCATCAGCGTCTTCTACATATTCTTCAGGGGAGTGGGAGATGCCGTTGGGGTTGCGAACAAAAATCATTGCACTCGGTACGTGCCCGGCGAGTACGCCAGCATCATGCCCCGCACCGGTATCGAGTACCGGAGCGTTGGGCAGCGCCAGTCCAAGCTGCCCCGAAAGCTTTGCATCAAAACTTACCGTTGGACTCAATGATTCTTGGGAGAAATCGAGGGTG
>Ga0308157_10003228_pt1 | contig 24249 bp, 18 predicted proteins | sample PhyBR1_FD_201035 | JGI IMG/M metagenome (GOLD analysis project Ga0308157, IMG submission 201035) | Phyllosphere microbial communities from UC Gill Tract Community Farm, Albany, California, United States - DLSLB.R1 | ecosystem: Host-associated > Plants > Phyllosphere > Unclassified | place: USA...
TGAGCGCCTGCCGTATGCAGCGTCGGTGACCGACTACGAAGCCCTGCTGCCGTGGAACTGCTCGCCAGAGATGCCACGGTAACCTGATGCCCCATCGTGTGATAGGTGGGGTTCATGGATCGCACTCGAACTACGAGCGGCCTACGCATGTGAGCGCTATGAGCAGATCACCCAGCATCGCGAACCAATAAACGGCGGCCAATGTTACCAGGTAGATAGGAACATTGATCGTGAGGCCCGGAGGCAAATCAGCTATGAGCTTGGGCACGGTCGGATCGATGTGGTGGCTGCCTACATCGGGGGAAGGTCATGAGTAAGCCATTCGATATGGAGCTGTTCCTGTCTGGCGTGCTGACCGGGGCGTATGCAACACGGCAACGCCATTTACGACAGGCGAAAATCATCCAAGCTGAAATCGCAGAACGCTGGAAGCGAGAGACGCCCTGGGCTTGGCGGCGAAAGCATGTGACTTGGTTTCTCGAACATCGCCTAAATCGACGCAGCGATTCAACACGGTATTACTATTTGCTGACCGTGCGGCTGCTCGCTCGTAGATTACAAAAAACATGGGGTTTCAATCTCTGAGTGAGACCGGCTGCTATCGCCCCATAGCGACCCTTCGGTCAGGGCCGCAAGGCTGCGCGCATAAGCTGCCAAGCTCGACGCCGCTGTTAACTGCGCCCTCCCGAATCCCGCCGCTATCGCTAGGAGCCAAGGCAGTCACCCGCGCCAGGCTGGTGTTCTTCGAAGTCCCCAACAGGTCTGAGAAGACGAATAGGGGACTCGCGGCAGCCTACGAGCCAATAGTAAGCCGTGCTATGACAGTCACTCCAGCACTCAAGATATTAGGCATGGGAACGCTAATAGGTCGCTCATTAAATTTGCCCTCCAACACCCTTGAACTTATCAACAAAAATAGCAACCTTGTGAAAGACACTTTGTTTTTTTGCCAAATAAGCCGGATTTAGCGGGCTCATTTTAGGCAAAACGGAATTGAGCTCAGTTCCATTATCGCTGGCAAACTCCCTTTTTAGTGAAGTGGCAATGTAGCGTTTAGCCGCCACTTCATTCAGACCCTCATCGCAGATTAGCTCTTGGACCTCGCGCCGCTGTTCTGATTGGGCGAAATTGAAAAAAGCATCAATCACGCTAGCCTTGTCATCAATCCGATCCAGATCGGTCTGGTTGATGAAATCCACCACCAGGCTTTCTTTGGCGCGATTGCCCAGGCTAGCGCGAATCACCCGGCGCATCTCCTCAACCAGTGCCGCCTTGTCCTTGACCTTCTTATTCTTCTCGAAGATCAGCTCAAGGATGTAATCCAGGTTGATTTCCTGGGACTTGAGCAGGTCCACTTCGAACACCACATCGTCCCAGTCGATAGTGGACTCGCTTGCTTCGTTACCCGCTTTCTCGCGCCTCAGCCAATCGCGGATGTCATTGTAGGTGGAGCGATAGTCCTGCACCCTGCGCTCGGCGGGCAGGCGGATGGTCCGCAGCTCGGCTAGCTTCTCGTCATCCAGGTGGTGTTCGAGCTTAAATGCTTCCACAGCCTGCGGGTCGCCGATATCGACCGTTTGCAGCGCCTTCAGCGCCGCAAACTCGTCGTAGTTCTGCAGCACGTTTTCCACACGTAGGTACTCGCCGAACAACTTGGCGAAGGCTTTCTTCTCCGATTCCTTGATGATGTTGGCCGGGTCGGGAAAACGTTGCTCCAGCTCCGTCACCACATCCATGAACCCACGCCGCGCCTCGCCGGTCAGCGTGTCGGTGAAACCTTCCATGTACTCCTTGTAACTTTTTTCCAGAACCACGTTGCGCGTGTTCTTGTCGCCGAACAGCGTGATGGCGTCGACCGTAGCCTGCTCCAGATCGCGGAAGGTGACGATATTGCCGAAAGTCTTGGTGGCATCGAAGATACGGTTGGTGCGTGAATAGGCTTGGATCAGACCGTGATAGCGCAGGCTTTTGTCGACGAACAGCGTGTTCAGCGTTGGCGCATCGAAGCCGGTTAAGAACATGCCGACCACGATCAACAGGTCGATATCCTGATCCTTCACACGCTTGGCCAGGTCGCGGTAGTAGTTCTGGAAGCCCTTGCTGTCCACACCGAAATTGCTTTTGAACAACGCGTTGTAATCAGCAATCACCGTGTTCAGGAATTCTTTAGCGGTGCTATCCATCGCCGACACTTCAAAGCTTTCATCGAGGATGTCGCCAACGGCGTCCTGTTCTTCATTGGGAGTGAAGGAGAAGATGGTAGCGATGCGCAGCGGCTTGTCGCTGCCTTCCTGCAGCTTCTGCAGCGCCTCGTAGTAAGACTTGGCGGCATCGACGCTGCTCACCGCGAACATGGCATTGAAGCCCTTGTTTGCTCCCTTTAAACGATGGGTCTTTTGGCGAAAATGCGTGAGCAGATACTGCGAGATTTCTCGGATGCGCGTGGGGTGGAGCAAAGCCTGTCGGTTCTCCGCGGCGCTTAGCTTCTTCTCGTCCTGCTCGGTTTCCAGAGCCTTGAACTGTGGACGGACATCGTTGTAGTCCACCTTGAACTTGAGCACCTTCTCGTCACGGATGGCATCGGTGATTACATAGGAATGCAGCTCGCGGCCAAACACGCTGGCGGTAGTTTCGGCGCCCAGCGCATTTTTGGGGAAGATCGGCGTGCCGGTGAAACCAAACTGATAAAAGCGTTTGAACTTCCTCTTCAGGTTCTTCTGCGCCTCGCCAAACTGGCTGCGGTGGCACTCGTCGAAGATAAACACCACCTGCTGGTGGAACACCGGCAGGTCGCCTTCACTCTTCATAAGGTTATTGAGCTTCTGGATGGTGGTGACGATGATCTTGTTGTCGTCTTTATCCAGGTTGCGCTTGAGGCCCGCCGTGCTCTCCGAGCCATTGACGCTGTCGGGTGAAAAACGCTGGTACTCTTTCATGGTCTGGTAATCCAGATCCTTACGATCCACCACGAAGAACACTTTGTCGATGAACTCCAGCTCAGTGGCCAAACGCGCAGCCTTGAAGCTGGTCAGCGTCTTGCCCGAGCCGGTAGTGTGCCAGATAAAACCGCCACCTTCGGTGCTGCTCCAGCGCTTTGCCTGCCAGGCACTGCGGATCTTCCATAGGATGCGCTCGGTGGCGGCAATCTGGTAAGGGCGCATCACCAGCAGGGTATTGCTGACGTCGAACACTGAATAAATGAGCAGTACATCGAGCAGGGTGCGCTTTTGGAAGAAGGTCGCGGTGAAGTCTTTCAGATCTTTGATCGGGCTGTTGTCGGCCTGCGCCCAATTCATGGTGAAATCAAAACTGTGCTTATTGCGCTGCGTGGTGTTGGCGAAGTAGCGTGTATCGGTGCCATTGGAGATCACGAACAGCTGCAGATACCTGAACAGCGAATGCTCGGTGTTGAAGCTCTCCTTGCTATAGCGGTGCACCTGATTGAAAGCTTCGCGGATCGCCACGCCACGCTTCTTCAACTCTACCTGCACCAGTGGCAGGCCGTTGACTAGAATCGTCACGTCGTACCGGTTGGCGTGACTGCCAGCGTGCTCGAACTGCTTGATGACCTGCAACTTGTTACGGGCTAGGTTCTTTTTGTCAAGCAGGTAGATATTTTGGATGCGCCCGTCATCGAACACGAAGTCATGCACATGATCGTCGTGAATCTTGCGGGTCTTGTCGACGATGGTGTCGCTGGGCTTATCCAGCCAACTTTCCACAAAGCGCGCCCACTCACCGTCGGAAAAGTCTACGCTGTTCAGAACCTGCAGCTGGATCCGCACATTGGCCAGCAGCGCCGCCATCGTCTTCAACCCGGTGGTATGCTCATAGCCTTGATTAACCAGATCCTGGATGAACTCGCGCTCCAGATCACCTTCGCTCTGGTAGCTCCCGGCAACTCTCCATTCCTTGGCGTATCTATCCAGGACGATGAAGTTGTTAGACTCGGCGATGACCTTGCTATACTCAGGCATTTTGCACTTCCTGTTGCCAGTAGCGGTGGCTGCTCTTCAGATGGTCGAGCAGAAGTTTGACCATCGCTTTCTCCGCAGGCGTTGGATCGGCGACCCCTTCATTCGATAGCGTGCTGTGGCTGGTGAAATTGAGAACTCTGCTCAGATAAAGCTGCTTGTCATCAGGCAAAAGCTCAGACCACTTGGGGTGGCCAAGAAAGCTAGCCGTTTTCTCGTAGAGGTTGCGCAGCAGGGTGAAATGAAATCGTTCAACCTTGTTGTCAGCAATCGCCTGCTCAATGGTTTGCTTCAGGTGCAGGTGATAGGAAAAGCTCTTGTTTGAGTCACCATGTTTTTCAGTGAGCAAAAATTTGCCGTCTTCAAACCTCTCCAGCATGTAGCAGGTCCTGCTATTAAGTTCATTGAAAAGCACGTTATAGAATAGGGGGTTGTGTGTCGCTACGATGAACCTCAGATTGGACTGGCTTAATTTGATCAGGCTGGCCAAATTCACTGCCAGCTCAATCAAATGGTTCTCATCGAGAGAGCTGACAGGGTCGTCGATGAAGACATACCCCAATTGGTCAAAAGCGTCGGTCTCGCGCTCGCTTGGCTCGGCGACATTTAAAATTGTTACCACCTGATCCAGCAGAGTGTAGAAAACACTCCAAATGAAATTGCTCTCTTCGCCTTTGGAAAGTTTGATATGAGGGGAATGTTCATCATTACCGCGCTCCAGAGAGAAGGTGACCTCGTCAAAATCGGCGCTAAAGTGCGGCGTCAACTTGTCGTTCGCATAACGCTGAAAATAACGAATAATATTGCCATCTTGGCCCAGATCCTTGAGGAGCTTAAGCAGCCAGCGGGTATAAGAATTGGGCTGAATCTTCAGTTTGTACTCAGCATCACCCACCAAATCATTATCCCAATAGAACAGGTCTTCGGTGAAGGCGTTGTAATAGAGTATTTTGTTGCGTGATAGCTCGGACGTGCCTACTTCCTCATCACCCTCTCCGCCGTCGGCTTTGGGCGCAATCAGTTGCTTGAATTCACGCGAAAGGCGCGTCTTGCCCGTACCGTTGAAGGCGTAGATCAGCTGTACCTTCCTGTTGGCGTCTTTCAGTTGCTGGGCGATCTCGGTCAGCGTCTTATTCATATTAATCCGCAGTCCCTTCCGACTTGGAGAAGTTCAGCAGTAGGTCTCGGTAGTGCTCATATTGCTTCTTACGCAGCGTGATCTCGCATTGCAGACCTTCGGCAATGGAATTCGTGAGGGCATCGAACTTGTCAAGGATGGCGACAATCCGGGCTTGTTCGGTGAGCGATGGGACTGGTATCGGGAAATTTAAAAACATTGGTTTACGAAGCGAGGTAACAGATGAGCTCACCGAGGCTTTCTGTATGTATGCGTAAAAATGGGATGCTAAGCAGTGATACACAAATCTAGCCTCCATTAAATTACCTGGAACGATGCGATACGCCCGCTGGTGTAACGCATATTTGCCCTGCGCATAATGAAACACTTTCCCCACCCCAGCACCATCTCCAGCGGTGATGATTGCAGTTTCATCAAAGTCAAATACGTTTAGCTTTAACGCCTCACGACCGCGAGCATAAAAAATATACTCACCATCTTCAATGGCGTCTTGCGTGTCATGACTGCCTGTACCAATCTCAGCCACTTCCCCCAACATCTTCCACTCAACTCCACCACCTTCAAAACTCAACAACTGGTCGCGATAGTAGTTATATTTTGTTTTCCGGGCAGTAAGCTCGACAGCAAGTTCAGCAGTAAGATCGGCAGTAAGCTCGGTGAAGGCGTCCAGCATGCGAACGATTTCGGACTGAATTTCCAGTGATTTTTTTGGATTACTTGGACAAGGGATGGGGACTATGATTTCGTTTAATACTGCCTGAGTTAGGCTTGGTCTTCCGGACCCTGTATCAAGTGACATCAGGTCGATGGTTTTCATAAAGTGATACAGGTACTTGGGCACCACTCTGGAATGATCTATATCGGTGTAGTAAATAGTATCAACGTTCCAAAAAGGTACGTCGACGTAGAAAATATTTGTAATCGACCCTTTGCGGGGAATCAAAACAGTTGGTTTGTTGTATAAATACTCATCGACATACCCCATAACCCCGCCTGAACCATAGACAGGAATACTGCCCGACTGCAAGCCTTTCCAATCCTTGCCATGCTTTATTTTGGCAATTTTTACCAGGGGCAGCCATTCGACTCCTGCGCCATCCAGCAGCTTGTCCAAAAAAAACACACTGCTCATGCCTCCAACTCCTGACCTTCAATCTCCGCCACGACGGCATCGATCTCGGTACGCAGCTGGGCAATACGGGCGACTGTGGTTTTCAGCTTGCCATTGAGCTGGGCGATGTCCACCACCTCGCGGTTGTCCTTGGGCTCGACATAGCTACTGACCGACAGGTTGCAATCGTTGCCGACCACCCTTGCCAGCGGCACCGATTGCGCGAAGTGTTCAACATTCGCCTTGCTATCGAATACGTGCATGATTTGCTCGATATGCGCGTCTTCCAGCAGGTTGTTGTTGGTGCCCTTCTTGAACAACGCGCTGGCGTCGATGAACTGGATGGTGGTGTCCTGCTTGTGCTTGGATAACACCAAGATGTTCACTGCAATGGTAGTGCCGAAAAACAAATTGGGCGCCAGTGAGATCACCGTTTCCACATAATTGTTGTCCACTAGATATTGGCGAATCTTTTTCTCAGCGCCGCCTCGGTAAAAAATACCAGGGAAACAGACGATGGCCGCACGGCCCTTGGCCGAGAGGTAGCTCAGCGCATGTAGCACGAAGGCGAAGTCCGCCTTCGACTTGGGCGCCAACACGCCGGCCGGGGCAAAACGGTCGTCATTAATCAGCGTCGGGTCGTCGCTGCCCATCCACTTCACCGAATACGGCGGATTGGATACGATCGCGTCGAAGGGCTTGTCGTCACCAAATTCCGGAGCACGCAGCGTGTCACCGAGCTGAATGTTGAACTTGTCGTAGTTGATGTTGTGCAGGAACATGTTCATCCGCGCCAAGTTGTAGGTAGTGTGGTTCACCTCTTGACCAAAAAAACCATCCTCGATGACATGAGCGTCGAAATGCTTTTTCGCCTGCAGCAGCAGCGATCCGGAGCCACACGCCGGGTCGTAGATCTTGTTGACGCTGGTCTGCTTGTGCATTGCTAGCTCGGCGATCAGCTTGGACACATGCTGCGGGGTGAAAAACTCGCCGCCGGACTTACCGGCATTTGCCGCGTAGTTGGAGATAAGGAATTCGTAGGCATCGCCGAATAGGTCGATGTGACTGGCATCGAAGCTGCCGAACTCCAGCTTACTCACTCCCTTGAGCACATCCGCCAAGCGCTTGTTCTTGTCGGCAACGGTATTGCCCAATCGGTTGCTGGTTGTATCGAAATCAGCGAACAGGCCCTTGATATCCTGCTCGGAGGCGTAGCCGTTGGCCGAACTCTCAATGGCAGCAAAGATGCGCGCCAGATCGGTGTTCAAGCTGTCGTTGGTGCTGGCCTTGGCGGTCACATTGCTGAACAACTGACTGGGCGCGATGAAGTAGCCCTTGGTCCTGATGGCGTCATCTTTGGCGGCGGCGATCCGCGGATCATCATCCTCCATCGATGCGTAATCAACCGCGTTGTCGCCGCCGGTGATGTAGTCGACGAAGTTCTCGCTGATGAAGCGGTAGAACAGGGTGCCAAGCACGTACTGCTTGAAGTCCCAGCCATCGACGGCACCACGCACGTCATTGGCAATGGCCCAGATCTGACGTTGCAGGGCGGAGCGTTGTTGGGCACTGGTCATACTGCTTATCCTGTTTAAATGCGGTTTACGAGGTCATTCCGTAGGATTCGGACCGGACCAGAATCGTATTATGTGCGTATCGTATCGGCGCTGGCACAAGGATGCTCATTCTATGTGCTTCCTTCAATGAGATATACCGCGCTGGGCTTTTTTTGCACCTTACAATCAATGACATAGCCACAAACCACGTCGACTTTTGCGGCTTGATGCCCCAGAGTAACCTCCTGCCGTATGCACGATTGTCAAGACCGCGCCTCTTACTCTTTCCCCTGCCAGCGTAAGGATCTGCCCTCTGAGGTTGGACGGAGGGGTGCTCGAAATTTCGTACCCAGTCCCACATTTGGGCACCTCGCAAACCTAGTCGGGCTCACCCAGATGAGACACAGTCTCAACAGATCATTGTCGGTGCCGATCTTTGTTTTGACGATATCTCCTGAAACGTCATCGACCCCATCGCGCACATCTGAAGACACCTGGACGCCGCCCCCCCTATGCGTTGCCGCTGACCGGAAGCTGACTCGGCAAAGGTAGCTGCTGGTCGAGCGTGGGGGCTGATCGCAGATATGGACGTACGTATCGCAACAGTGACCGTGCTTGAAAGTGGGGACATCGTACGAGCTGGGGCAACAATCAACAGGGCGACCATTTGCTTCATAGATTCAATCCCGATCCGTTTGTGGGGCGAAGCGCAAAAAGCACCATCCATCGGAATCTATATCTCGTAGCGTTCCAACTGGTATTCCTAGTAAGTTGACCAATAGAACATTAACTAGAAAAAACATATAGATATTAACTCGTTTCAGATTACCCCGGCCCACCAAATTCAAAAAAAGAAGGCGCCCCCGGGCGTAATCCCAGTCAGTTAAGCCTTCGTGGCAGCCATTGAGCTGCTTCGCAGCCCATCGCCGGCAAGCCAGCTCCCACTGGTACCGCGCAAAGCTTGAGGTCCGAACTGCCCCTGTGGGGAGCCCAGCTCGCCGGCGATGGGCCGCAAAGCGTCCCCAATCGCCCAACTGACCGACATTAGCCCCAGGCGTCTTTTTGTGCCTGTGGTTGACTGGCCCGGTGCCAAAAGATCAGATTTAACCCCTTCCGCGTAGGACGTTTCCCAAAGATACTCCCTGCGCCTGTTTTCCGTTGCGGTCGCTATTTCAGGGTCTTAGGCTCGGTGTGTCGTTGGTTTTCAACGACCGGGTTTAGCCGCCTGAAATCGTCGGACACCGCAGCAGTGCAATACCGAGTAATCGGTATTGGCGCCTTATGGCGGCTGTGCGTGGGGCACCTTCGGGTGCGCCGGGTGCCTGACGTCCCGGTCGGCTAACCCGCGTACAGCTGCCACCCAACTGTTTAGCCGCGGTAGGTGGTTGCTCCACTACGACAGGAGCCACACCATGCTGAAGATAGTCCCCGACCCACCCCACCTCCCCCACTCCCTGGAAGACACCCTCATGCTCGCAACCGACTATGCGCTCTGCGCAGAAGCCGTTGCACAGCAAGCAATGATGATGCAACCCAGATCACCCGCCTCCGTGTTGATCATGGCGTCGATGCACGAGCTGGAAACACTCCGCCGTTTGCTCGAATCGGCACTGGCGCAAATACAAAGCCCAGCCGACCCGCAAACCATGCATTGACCAGGGGTATTGCTCGATGACCACCGAAAACACCCAATGCACTGTCGGCAAAACCATCTTCTTCCAAGGTGAAAACCAAACCCACCCGCTGTTCCGCATCGAACCCGGCATCCCCTGCCAGAACGCCCGTGAACAGGCGTCGGAGCTGATGGGCTATGCGCGGGATTTGACCATTGATGGCCTGATGGAAGACAAGCCAAAGCTGATCTGGGCAGCGCACTATCTTTGCGCTCTGGGGAAAGCGCTGCTGGATGATGCGGAGTTGGGAATGATGCGCTGAACCTCAGGGCCAAAGGCGATAGAAGTCAGTCGGCTCGCAGCTATCAATCACTGACGCTATCGCCCGCCAAGGGCCCCTGTGCGCACGGCGAATGAGGACGTCGCACGCGCAGGGGCATCACCCCCTAATCCCTCAAATCCGAAACACCCCCACCTGCCCATACAACCCCTGCGCCAACCGCTGCAACGCCCCCGCGGTCTCGGCCGTCTGCTCCACCGCCTGGCTATTCTGCTGCGACATCTGCGCGATCCGTTCAACGTTGCGCGCCACATCCTGGCTAGCCGCGGTCTGTTCCCGCAGTGCCAGGGAAATCTGATCCACCATGCGCACCACGTCCCCCGAAGACTGCCGAATGTTGACGATCGCCTCCCCCGCTTGTTGCGCCAGGGTCACACCGCCTTTGACCTGCTGTACACCCACCTCCATCTGCCCCACGGCCTCGCGGGTGCCGGACTGGATGCGTTTGACCATCTCGGTAATTTCCTGGGTCGAATTGCCCGTGCGTTGTGCCAGCAAGCGTACTTCGTCGGCCACCACCGCAAAGCCCCTGCCCTGTTCGCCGGCGCGGGCGGCTTCGATGGCGGCGTTCAGGGCCAGCAGGTTGGTCTGCTCGGCAATGCCGCTGATCACGCTGACAATGCTGCTGATCTGCTCGGCATGGCTGTCCAGTTCGCTGATCTGGCCGGCAGAGGCTTCTACGGTCTGGGCGATCTGGTTCATGCGCGCCAGCGTTTCCTGAATCACGCTGCCGCCTTCGCTGGACTGGCGACCAGACTCGCTGGACTGGGCATGCGCTTCCACCGCATTGTCAGAGACATGGTTGATACTCACGGTCAGCTCCTCGACCGTGGCCGCCATCGAGGAGGCCGAACTCGACTGCTCCTGGGCTGACGCGGAGAGTTGTACCGATGCCGCCGAAATATTGTCGGCAGCCCCCACCAGTTGTTCGGCACTGGCCCTGATCTCGCCAATCATGGTGCGCAGGCGGTCTTGCATGGCCACGAATGCCTGTTGGAGGGTGCTGACTTCATCCTTACCTTCAATGGCGATGGTGTTGTCCAGGCGCCCGTCAGCGATGTTGCGCGCCAGCGCTACAGCTTCACCCAAGCGGTGGGTGAGGGTTCTTGCGAGGAATGTGGCGATCAGCACAGCCAGGATTGCAGCGACCAGTCCGCCGGCGATCAGGATGGTGAAGGCGGTGGATTTTGCCTGGTCCATCAGCAGGCTGCGCTCGTCCTGCAGGGATTTCTCGGCCGCCTGGAATTCGTTGATCACGGCGCGCATGGCGTCCATTTTGGCTTTGGCCTGGCCCGAGCTTATCTGGCTGACCAGCGTTGTCAGCGGCGCGCGGTCAGCATTGACCTCGCGGCGCAGGTTCACGCTGGTTTGCATGTCTTGCTGCAGCCACTGTTGGTAAAGCTGTTGCAGGCGGGCCAGCCGGGCTTGCTGCTGGGGGTTGTCGGCGGTTGCCTGCTTCAGGCGATTGAGCGCGTCGGTGAACGCTTCTTCGCCTGTGTGCATGGGCTCAAGGAAGCTGTCCTGGCCGGTAAGGGCAAAACCGCGCATGGCGGTTTCTATGTCGACAAGGCTGTTGAGCATGCTGCTGGAGCTGTTGAGCACGTCGTAGCTGTGGATGTTGCGCTTCACGCTACTGCTGACTTGATCGAAGCCTCGCAAGGCGGTCAGTACCAATACGGCGATGATGAGCAGTACAAGACCGAAACCGGTGTACAGTTTTTTCGAGATACTGAGATTGTTGAGCATCGTGGGGGCAACCCTTCAAGGCCTGGCTGGGCGCTACGCTGGGTCCCGTGCACAGGGATGCGGACGGGTTTTGGCGTAGTGACGTTTTGATATCAGGCCTATGATTATCTTGTACATGAAAAGTTCTTTGTACAATTATTTTGGTCACCTGAGTCTTGCAGGGTTTCGTACGTAACTTGATCAAACTTGATTTCCGTTCGGCCACCCCCTACATTAGCGTCTATGCAAAATACCCTACATACCGATTCGCTTCGGGCTGCGCTTGCCCAGCGCGGCTGGACCCAACGAGACCTGGCCGACCAGATGGGGGTTTCGGCGCAGTCCGTAACCAACTGGTTCAAAGGCAAGGATTTTCCTCGCCCGGACAAATTGCTGAAGTTGGCTACGATGCTCCAGCTGTCGTTTTCACAGCTGGTGTCGCCTCCTGAAGATCAACCGATCGTGGCCTTTCGCAAAAAAGCGGGCACCAAGACTACCGATGAGCACATCCAGAAAGCGCTGGCCATTGGTGACTTACTCAAGCCGCTTGTCCCATTCCTTCCGAAGCTGCCGACTTTACGTACCAAAATTTCTTCTCCGTCCCTGACGTATGCACGCTTGCAAAGCGATGCATCGCAGGTACGCAACAAGCTAGGCCTGGGTGAACTCAGCGTACTGGGCTACGAGGCGCTGATCGCGGAGTTCAAAGGTTGTGGGGCCGTGCTCGTGCCGGTCCTGTGGGGGCACAAGCAGCAGCACAAAAACGCGCTGCACATCCTGTTGCCATCCTCCGACGTAACTTTCGTGTTCGTTAACCTCGATACCAAACTGGAAGACTTCAAGTTCTGGATGGCTCACGAACTGGCGCACGTCTACACCCCGGAGCTTGCCGGAAGCAATGAGGGGGAAGACTTTGCGGATGCCTTCGCCGCTGCCCTGCTGTTCCCTGAAGCCTGTGCCCAGGCTGCCTATACAGAGGCGGCACAAGCATCCAACACGGCCGGTGAGATAGATATCCTTCAGCAGCATGCAAAGCGTCATCAAATTTCGTTGAATACGGTGTTCCAGCAAACACGCAGCCACGCGGCGGAAAACCAGTTGCCAGCGCTACAAGTGGATGAGAAGACAATCCATAGGGTGCGCAACAGTTCTGCACCGCAAATGGTGAGCACGATCTTGTTTGAGCCAACGCCACCCAAGCCTGCCCAGTATCTTGCCGCCGCTTCGAATGTGTTTCAGTCAGAATTTTTCTTGGCGCTCAAGCGCATGCTTCGGGAACATGAAACCGGGCCTTCTTATGTGCAGCAAATCCTGGACGTGTCGCTCAGGGACGCCATAGCGCTGCATGGCGAGCTGTTGCGTTGAAGGCGGCATCAACGCTCGTATTGCTGGACACCAATGCGTATCTACGGCTGGCTAAACGTGTCCGCCCCATGCTGGGCGTGACGTTCGGGCAGAAAAATTATGTGCTGACCATCCTCAAGGATGTGGAAGAAGAAGTGCATCGCAGTGGTGCGCTGAAATTCAAATTTCCTTGGTTCGACGCTGAAGATCTGGCGGCGGAGCGGCTTGCAAAACAGGTCCGCCTCAGCGCTGACGAAAAAGCCCAGTTGGAGGCCGCTCAAAGCGTATTGCGTGGGTGGGTATTGATGAACCCGGTGGTCTATACAACGGCTGGCCGTTCGCCGCCCTCGCCTACGGACTGCAGGGTGCTTGCCTTTGGTCAGATTCGTAGCGCCATTGTGGTTACCGACGACTTGGGCATGCATAAGTTGGCAGATGATTTCGCCATTCCCGTCTGGCATGGCCATGAGCTGCTCAAGAAAATGCTGACAGCAAAACTCATCAATAACGAGCAGGTAAAATGCATCTTCGAAGCGCTTGAGCTCAACGATGACCTGACCGATACATGGCGCCAAGCCAAACACACAGCGTTTGTGAAACTGTTTGGTAAACGGTAAGGGGGTTGCTGTGCCCGATACCCATCGGTGATTATGCTTCACCTGGATGGGATGGCACCGGCCATGCCGGTGTTCGCGGCTGGAGCCGCGCCTACAGGGCGAGGGTTGGATTGGGAGGGAGTCACCCAGCTCTGGGGCTGGGTGACGATCATGAGCCTGGGCTGGCTTACCAGCTGTAACTCAACTTGGCGGTCACTTCCCGCCCTGGGTTGTAGTAATCGGCCGTACCCGAGCCAACCACATGCTGCTCGTCGAACAGGTTGCTGACATTCAGCGCCAGGTCGGTGCCCTTGGCGATCTTGTAGTTCAGCGCAGCGTCGAACAGGGTGGTGCCGTCGCTTTTCTTGGTGTTGGCCGCGTCCATGAAGTAACCGCCCACGTACCGCGCCCCCAAGCCCACGCTCACGTCGGTGTCGGGTATGTCGTAGTAGCTCCACAGCGAAGCCGTATGCTTGGGCGCAACGGTAAACGCTTTGCCTTTGAGCGAGCTGCCGTCATACAGCGAGCCGCGCAGCACTTCGGTGTCCATGTACGAATAGGCCCCGATCAGGCTGAGGTTCTGCGTGACCTGGGCCTTGGCTTCCAGGTCCAGGCCGCGCGCGCGGGACTCGCCCACGGTTTGCTGCTCGATGATGCCGCTGGGCAGCACCACGGCGATGGTGACGTTTTCCTGGGTCAGGTCGTACACGGCGGCCGAGAACATCGCATCCATGCCCAGCGGCGAGTACTTCACGCCCACTTCGTACTGCCTGCCGGTCTGCGGGGTAACCCCTACCTGCGGCGGCGAAACCGATTCCACCATGCTGACGTAGGTCGACACTTCATCGTTGACGATGTAGGTCAGCGCGCCGCGGTAAGAGGTTTCCGAGAAGGTGTCGCTCTGCCTGTTCACACCCCCCACATACTCGGTGCTGGTCAGGTCCATCGAGTCATTGCGCATACCCACCGTGGCAATGACGCGGTCGTAGAAGGACAGGTTCTGCTGCAGGAACACGGCCTTGGTGGTGGCGTCGTTTTTCTCGCGGCTATACGGCGTGATGCCGCCGGGTACGCCGGTGAACACGGGGTTGGCGATGTCTATCGACGGCGCCAGGCTGTACACCGAGCGCTGTTTGTTGGTCGAGTCCAGGTATTCCACGCCCACCAGGGTGCTGCTGTCGATGTGCTCGAACTGGGCATCGTACTGCAGCATCAGGTTGCCATTGAGCTGGTCCGCGTCGCTGTCGGTGCCGAACACGTAGCGGGGGATCACGGTGCCCACGCGCTCGGCGCTGTCGCTCAGGTAGACGTAGCCGAAGTCATCGCTCAGCTCGCTGTAGCGCAGGTTGCTGCGCAGGGTGAAACCGTTGTCGAAGTCGTGGGTGATGCTGGCGCTGAGGCTGGTGCGCTCCACATCGTGGAAGTTGTAGCCGGGCTCGCCGTAGAAATCGCTGCGGTCGTATTCCTTGTCCAGCGGGTAGCCACCGCTGTTGGGGGAGCTGTTGGTCTTGAGGTAATCGAGAATCACCGTGGCCGAGGTGAAGTCGCTGGGTGCCCAGGTCAGGCCGCCCATCACGAAGCGGTTGTCGTCTTGCGAGTGGTCGTACTCGCGGTCGCTGTTCTGCATTTTGGCCGTGAAGCGGCCGGCCAGGGTCTGCTCGTCGTTCAGGGCATCGCCCACGTCAATGCCGGTCTCGGCATGGTCGTAGGAGCCGTAGGTCACGTAGCCCTGGCCGAACTTCTCGAAGCGCGGCTGCTTGGTCACGAAATTCACCGAGCCGCCCGGGTCTGCCGGGCCGAACAGGGTGGAGTTGGCGCCGCGCAGAATCTCGATGCGCTCATAGGCATAGGGGTCTTCGCGCACACCGCGCATCGAGCTCAGGGTAAGGCCGTCGCGGTAGGTGGTGGCCTGGAAGCCGCGAATTTGGAAGTAGTCGTTGCGGTCGTCCGAGCCGTAGAAGTCGCTGACCACGCCCGGGCTGTACTGCAGCGCTTCTTCGGTGGTGCTGACGCTGCGCTGCTCCATTTCCTTGCGGGTCACCACAGACACCGAGGCCGGGGTATTGAGGATGCTGGTGGCCACCTTGCCACCGACCCACAGTTCCTTGGCCACCACTGAATTGAGATCGTCATCGGCGCTGGCCTTGACCTTGGCATTGATGATGACCGGCGCCAGCCGGTAATCCTCGGTCGCACCCAGCTCCAGCGGGCCGGCAGCCGGCGCTTGCGCTTGCGCAATGATCTGGTAGGCCTGGGGGCCTTGCTGTTCAACCTGCAGATCGGTCCCCTGCAACAGTGCCGACAACGCTGCGGGCGCCGCCAGGCCGCCCTGCACGCCCGGGGTGGTGCGGTTGGCCACGGTCTGCGCGTCGAAGGCCAGGCTCACACCCGCCTGGCGGGCAAAACGGTCCAGCGCAGGTGCCAGCGGGCCAGCAGGGATGTTCCACTGCTGCAGTTGCAGGGTGTGATCAGCGCCAGCAGGTTGCGCCAGCGCTGGCAATGCCGGGCTGCTGACGACCAAACCCAGAATCGCAGCGTGCATGGCACGGCTGAGGGGGTGGCGCTGTGGAACCGGTGTCGAACTCATTTTCTCGCTCCGTAGAGGGTCGGCGGGTGGCCTGTATTCCGGCCTTGTGCAAAGGCCGAACGAGAATGAGAAAACACCTCATTTATTTTCAGAAAAAACGGACGGGGGTAATTGCCTCAGGGGGTACCCACCGCCTGGCGCACTTTTACCAGCAGCTCGTAGAGCTGGAAGGGCTTCACCAGCATGTCCATGCCCGCGCCGAGAAAGGCCTGGCGGTCCTGGGCCGCATCGGCGTACCCGGTCATGAACAGCACCGGCAACTGGGGCCGGTAGCACCGCGCCAGGTCGGCCAGTTCGCGGCCGCTGAGGGTCGGCAGGCCAACATCGGTCAGCATCATGTCCAGGCTGGCGTCGTCGCGCAGGTGCCGCAACGCCTCGTCAGTGGTGGTGGCCACCGTACAGCGGTACCCGGCATCGGTCAGCGCTTCTGCCACCGCCACCTGCACCGAAGCCATGTCTTCCACCACCAGCACGTGCTCGCCATTGCCTTGCAGGTTCTGCACGTTGGCCGGCTCCACCGCTACCGCGGCCTCCGCGCTGGCCGGCAGCAACAGGGTCACCTCCGTGCCCTGCCCCACCACGCTGCTCAGCAGCACATGCCCGCCGGACTGCCGGGCGAAGCCGTAGATGGTCGACAGCCCCAGCCCGGTGCCCTGCCCCACCGGTTTGGTGGTGAAGAACGGGTCGAACACCTTTTCCAGCAGCTCCGGCTCGATGCCGCTGCCGTTGTCGCGCACGTTGACGGCAATGTAATGGCCGTCTGCCAGGTCGGCGTTGCCCTGCGACCAGGTGGCTGCGGTGTTCACCCAGATCCGCCCCCCCTTGGCCAAGGCGTCGCGCGCGTTGATCACCAGGTTGAGTACCGCGCTCTCCAGTTGCACCGGGTCGACCAAGGCGATGGCCGGGTGGGTCGACAGGTCCAGGGTAAGCTTGATGCGCTCGCCGATGGTGCGGTTGAGCAGCTCTTCCAGCGAGCGTACATGCTGGTTGACGTCCACCGGGCGGGTATCCAGTGGCTGCTGGCGCGCGAAGGCCAGCAACCGGTGGGTCAACGAGGCCGCGCTGGTGGCTGAACTGAGTGCGGCTTCGGCGTACCTGGGCACTTTCTCGATGCGGTTTTCCGCCACCCGTTTGCAGATCAGCTCCAGGCTGGTGATGATGCCCGTGAGCAAATTGTTGAAGTCGTGGGCAATGCCGCCGGTCAGGCTGCCCAGGGCATCCATTTTCTGCAGTTGCAGCAGCTGCGCTTCGGTGCGTTCGCGCACCGCCACTTCCCGCGCCAACTGGCTGGTGGCATCGTCCAGGCGGGCCAGGTGGGAGCGCTCCCGGTGGCGGTGCTCGGTGATGTCCTCGATGAACACCAGGCACAGCCCTGGCGCCTGGTAGGGCGACAGCTGCCACTCGGTTTCGCGTACATGCCCGTGCACCAGCATGCTCAGGGTGCCCTTCCAGCGCTCGCCCGCGGCCAGGTGCCGGCGCAGGTCGGCCAACGCTGGCTCCTGGCCGCTGGCAAAGCATTCCAGCAGTTGCCCGGGGTTGCTGTTTTCCTGGGTCAGGTGGCTGAACGCCTGGTTGCACTCGTGCACCTTGAACTCGGCGTCGAGCACCGCGATGGGCGCCGATACACCGGTGAATATCTCGCGAAAGCGCGCCTCGCTCTGGCGCAGGGCACGCTCGGCATCACGCACCCGCAACAGGGTACGCAAGGTTGCCAGCAACACATCCGGGTCTACCGGGTGCACCAAGTAGGCATCGGCGCCAGCGTTCAAGCCGGTGATGATGTCACCGCTCTGGATCGACGCGGCCGACACGTGAATCACCGGCAACAACGCCGTGCGGGCATCTTCGCGCAGCAACCGTACGATATCGAACCCGCTCATGTCGGGCAGGTTCACGTCGAGGATCAAGGCATCTATCTGCCCGTCGCGAATCAGCGCCAGGCCTTCACCGCCGGTGCCTGCCTCCAGCACTTCGTAGCCATGCACTACCAGGCGCCGGCGCAATGCGTAGCGGGTGGCGACGTTATCGTCCACGATCAGCAAGCGCACCTCAGGTTTCATCGGCGTTCTCCTGAGCCAGGGCCAGAGGAATCACCACGAAGAAGGAAGAGCCTTCCCCTGGTTCACTGTGCACCCCCACTTCGCCACCCAGCAGCATGGCAAAGCGCTTGCACAACGACAGCCCCAGGCCAGTGCCGCGAAAGCGCTTCTGCAGGGGTGAATCTACTTGGGTGAAATCCTCGAACAACGTATCCAACAGCTCTGCTGCAATGCCGATGCCGGTATCACTGACGGCAAAGCGGATACGGTCGTCGCCATACAGCTGCGCCGACACCCGCACCTCACCCTGGGTGGTGAACTTCAGCGCGTTGGAAATGAAATTGCGCAGAATCTGCGCGAGCTTCTTGTCATCGGTGTACAGCCGCGGCAGCCCTGTAGGCTCCTCGAAGATAAGATCGACGGCAGTAGCGTCGACAATCGGTCGGAACATACCGCGCAAGGCCGCGAACAGATCGAGCATGTCGAACCAAGCCGGCGAGATGCTGATGCGCCCGGCTTCGATCTTGGCAAGGTCGAGCAGGTCGTCGACCATGTCGGACAGCTCGCGGGTGGCCGTGCTGATGAACGTGACCTGGCGGTGCTGTTCAGCCGACAACGGCCCATCGAGCTCGTCGGTAAGCAGGCCGGTGATGCTCAGGATCGAACCCAGCGGCGTGCGGAATTCGTGGCTCATGTACGACAGGAAGCGGCTTTTCAAGTCCGACGCCTGGCGCAGCTGTTCGGCCTGTATGTCCAACTCGGCGTACAGCGCCAGTACGCCCTGGTTGGTTTCTTCCAGTTCGGCACGCAGGGCATCGTTATCCGCCTGCAGCCGGGCAATTACCTCTGCATCAGCCATGCGCCGCCTCCAGGTCGATGACCAGCACGGTTACATCATCCCGGCCCCGGCAGAAGTCGCGGTGCAGTACTGCCGCGATCACGGCAGGGTGGCGGTGCACCAGGCCGGGGTAATGCTGAAGATTCCAACGGGACTGCAGGCCGTCGCTGTACATGATCAACAATTTTCCATTTGCATGAGCGTAGTCAAATACCTGGGCTTTTCTATACTGGCCGCCGACGATGCCGGGCAACGAGGCCAACCCACGCATCTGGGTGGCGCTCACCAGGCTGGCGCCGATGTTGCCGATACCAGCGAAACCGAGGTGGTCGCGGGCACCGTCATAGCGTGCTATCGCCACCGCGCCACCACGGCCGGCACTCATGGCCTGGTGCATGGCCTGCAATTGCTCCAGCGGGTCGGCGAACGGGGCCTGGGCAAACACCGCGGCGCCCGTGCTCGCAGCAGCCTGGGCATCCACACCGTGGCCCAGGCCGTCGATCACCAGGGCGCTGATACGCTGCCCTTCGATCGCCAGGTGCCAGGTATCGCCACAGGCGGGGTCGCCGTGCAGGGCATGCTGGCTTACCCCCACGCGCAGGTCGGGCGCGTGGTCGCGCTGGGCGTGCACGCGCGCCAGCACCACCGCGCCGCGCGCATCGGCGTGCACATCGAACACCTGGGCCATGCGCGCCAAGGCCCCCAGGCCGATACCCTGGGTGCCGGAAGTTGAATAACCATCGGTCAGGCAGGCCTGTGCATCGAAGCCCTGGGCACGGTCGGCCGTGAGCAGTTCAATGGCATAGCCCCCGTGCTCACGGGGCAGCACCCGCAGGTGCAGCTCACCGCGGCCTGCATGCTTGAGCACGTTGCTGCACAGTTCGGTGGCCAGCAGCGCCACACGGCCGCTGTCCTCTTCGTCAAAGCCGTGCCGCTCGGCCAGCTTTTGTGCGGTACGCCGGGCGTGGCCAACATCGCTCGGGTCTGCCAGGCCTACTACGTGGGTCTGGCTGGCGAATAGGTTCATGCCCATCGGGTGATCGTCACGCGTGTGCCCTGCCCTGGCGCGGTGTCCAGTTCAAATTCATCAACCAGCCGCCGGGCGCCGGTCAGGCCCAGGCCCAGGCCACCGCCCGAGGTCCAGCCGTCAGTCAGCGCCAGTTTGATGTCGGGGATGCCGGGGCCCTCATCGCGGAACAACAGGCGCAAACCGGTGCGCCCGCCATCCTCCAGCACAGCCCAGTCCATGTCGCCACCACCGCCATACACCACCGTGTTGCGCGCCAGTTCACTGACTGCCGTCACCAGCTTGGTCAGGTCCACCAGGCGCATGCCGCATTCGCCGGCCAGCTTGCGCGCCAACTGACGCGCCAGTACCACATCCTGTTCGATTCGTACCGGTTGGCTGCCGCTTTCGCGCACATTCATTTTTGGCTCACACGTTGACGCAGCACTTGCATGCCACGCTCCACATTGAGTGCCGTGCTCACGCCCGGCAGGGTAAGGCCCAATTCGACCAAGGTAATGGCCACGGCCGGCTGCATGCCCACCACCATGGTTTCGGCATCCAGGATGCGTGACAGGCCAGAGATGCTGGCAATCATCCGGCCGATGAACGAGTCGACCATGTCCAACGCGGAAATATCGATCAACACGCCCCGGGCCGAGGTACTGCTGATGCGCTCGGTCAGGTCTTCCTGCAGGGTCAGCGCCAGCTGGTCGTGCATGTCGACCTGAATGGTCACAAGCAGGAACTCGCCCATTTGCAGGATCGGGATACGCTCCATGGGCTTACCCCTGCTTGCTGATGTCGCAGCCCAGGCGTGCAAGGGCAAGCTTGAGGGCGTCGGCCAGGCTGGCCTTGGTGGTCAGCGAGCCCAGGTCCAGCCCCAGGTGCACGATGGTCTGGGCGATTTGCGGGCGCACGCCACTGATGATGCAATCGGCGCCCATCAGGCGGATGGCCGTGACGGTCTTTAGCAGGTGCTGGGCGACCAGGGTGTCGACGGTAGGTACACCGGTGATATCGATGATGGCAATTTCCGAGCCGGTGTCGACGATGCGTTGCAGCAGCGACTCCATGACCGTCTGGCTACGCTGCGAGTCCAGCGTACCGATCAGTGGCAGCGCCAACACCCCGTCCCACAGTTTGACCACAGGGGTAGACAGCTCCAGCAGTTCTTCCTGCTGGCGCCTGATCACTTCCTCGCGGGTTTTCTGGAAGGCGCGGATGGTGTGCATGCCCATGCCATCGAGCAGTTCCGACACCAGCCACAGTTGCTCGGCCAGGCGTGCCGGCTCGCTGCTGTAGTGCGCTTGCAGCAAGCCGAACAGCGGCCCTTTCAAAGCGAAGATGAAGAACGCGGCCTGGTGCGAATCGTGGCCAAGCTGAGCCCGGCTGGCAGAAAGCTTCTCCAGGAACCGGCGCAAAGCCTCCCACTCGCTGCCGGCCAGGTGGCTGCCGCCACCAGCGCGCAGGCCGTCCACCAGCAACTGCAGAAATTCCTGGGTTTCCTGTGCCAGTACCTGTTCTTTGATATTGCGCGTGGCGCCGTTGGTTTCGAGGCTGGCTGTCCATTCCTCGCGCAGTTGCGCCTGGCTATGTTGGATAGCCTCCAACGTGCTGCCTTGCAGTGTTGCCATGTGCCTTCGCTCCAGTGGTGAAGGCCGGCGTCCCGATGAATGGCCGGCCTGCTGTGAATGACATTTGCCGGTTCGATTAGTTGTGCAGCGGGAAAAGATAATTGCATTGAGCCATTTAGGATAGCCCAACGGCTTCAGATTGCCGCACGGCTGCTGTCACGCCCTGGTTACGGCCAACAGCTACGTAGCGCCGTCAACCCGCTTCCACCAGAAGTTTCCAGGGCGTTGCTTGGCGAATATGCATGGCCTCGCCGGCGCTTGTCAGCGGGCTCGAAGAGGCAATCGTGCGCGGCAGCCTACTGCGAAACGGTTTTATAGGAATGCATACCATCACGGCATGACATCGATGCAACCTTGAACCGTACCTCATATTGCAAGTACTCACCCGGTGAGATAGTTGCCGGGCGCCGCCCTTTGTCCCTGGTCGAGTCGTAGGCAAGCACGGCATCACAGGTCGTCCATTGACCCGCCCGGTAATCGGCGGCGGGGCGGAAGCAAGATGCTCAAGGCGCTCGGAAACCGCCTGGCGCACTCTGTAGGTAACCCCAGCGCAAAAAAAAGGCACCTAGCCATAGGTAAGCCAGTCAGTTAAGTAATTTGGGGCCGCTTTGCGACCCTTCGCGGGCACGCCCGCTCCCACAGGGATCGCGCATTTCTTGAGTTCAGCGCCGAACGTGTGGGAGCGGGCGTGCCCGCGAAGGGCTGCAAAGCAGCCCCAGTAACGCTTAACTGACAGGCATTACCTATCCATAGGTGCCTTTTGTCTTGACCCCGGGTGAACCCACTCACCCCATCGACCGCGCCCCTACCGGTTGCGCATGGCCCCGCGAAGTCACGATGCCCAGGAAGGAGATCACAATCGCCAGCCCCAATGTGGAGCTCACCTCTGCGCGGTGCTCAGGCGTGTACATCATGACCGCCAGCGCCCCGCCAATGAAAATGATCACCGCCCAGGTCAGGTACGGGAACAGCCACATGCGGAACTTCAGCTCGGTGTTCTCCCGCTCCAGGCGGCGGCGCATGCGCAGCTGCGAGATGGCAATGACCATGTACACCAGCAAGGCAATGGCGCCAGAGCTGGCCAGCAGGAACTCGAACACACCCTTGGGCGCAAAGTAGTTGAGGATGGCGATGGCGGCCCCGATCAGGGTGCTGCCAAACACCGCCGCACGCGGCACGCCAACCTTGGAGGTCTTGTTGAGGAAGGCCGGGGCGTCACCGCGCTTGGCCAGCGAGTACATCATCCGCGATGCGATGTAGATCGACGAATTCATGCAACTGGTTACCGCCACCAGCACCACCAGGTCGACCATCAATGCCGCGTTGGGTATGTTCATGATCTCCAGCGCACGTTGGTACGAGCCCACCACCGCCAGCTGCGGATCGTTCCACGGCACCACCGAGATGATCACGAAGATCGACAGGATGTAGAAGGTACTGATGCGCCAGATCACCGAGCGGGTGGCCTTGGCGATGTTGCGCGACGGGTCGCTGGACTCGGAGGCAGCAATGGTCACGGCTTCGGTGCCGATGAAGCTGAACATCACGGTAATGAACGCCCCGACCACAGCCGACCAGCCATTGGGCGCAAAACCGCCGTAGTCAGCCATCAACCCGCTCAAGCCGCTGACTTCGCGGTTGGGCAGCCAGCCCATCAGCGCGGCAAAGCCCAGGCCGATGAAACCGAGAATGGCCGTGACCTTGAGGATGGCGAACCAGAACTCGAACTCGCCGTACTTGGCCACGCTGAACAGGTTGGTCCCGGCCAGCAACAGCACCGAGGCCAAGGCGAAGATCCAGCTGTCCACCTGGGGGAACCAGGCGTTCAGCACATGCCCGGCGGCCAGCGCCTCAATCGGAATGACCAGTACCCAGAACCACCAGTACAACCAGCCGATGGTGTAGCCGGCCCAGCGGCCGATGGCCTGGTCGGCGTAGGTGGAAAACGATCCGGTGTCAGGGTGCGCCACGGCCATTTCGCCGAGCATGCGCATGACCAGAACCACCAGGGTTCCGGCTACGAAATAGGAAATTATGGTGGCTGGGCCGGCTGCCGCAATGGCGTGGCCAGAGCCGACGAAAAGTCCGGCGCCGATGATGCCGGCGATAGACAGCATCGTTACGTGTCGTGGCTTGAAACCTTGTGCAAGGTTGCCATCAGATCCCACGGTGTTCATTGATGTTGTTCTCTTTTTGCTGACACAAGGATGGACGGGCAGGCGTAGGCGAAAATAGCTCCTTTGAGTTGGGTAGGTCGACACAATGCTCGCATGCTGTTGTTGATCTTTGGCACGCGTCACAGCGCAAGGTGTCAGTGCGGTTCGGGCTTCATTTAAGCCCCGCGGGGCGGTGGGAAATTACACGAGAACGCCCCGGAACTGTTCGATCACGACAGGGCATTTCCCTTGGCGCCATATGTCGCGAATGGCATATCCAATCGCGCCATCGGCCAGTTGGGTGCTTTTGTTTTTCATCTGGTTGTGTATTGCCTGTACCGGCCCTATCGCCGGCAAGCCGGCTCCCACAGGTCCTCCACACGCTTCAGAACCTGTGAAGTACTCTGTGGGAGCCGGCTTGCCGGCGATAGGCCGGTATAGGCAACACCACTGGCAGCCAGCATTGAGTAGGAGGCGGGTTCACACCCGCCGTCCTCTCACACCACCGTGCGTACGGCTCCGTACACGGCGGTTCAAGCTATGCGGCTAAGCCGGTTGATCGTATCCAGTATCGAGACCAGTCCGAGTC
>Ga0308157_10003230_pt1 | contig 24230 bp, 20 predicted proteins | sample PhyBR1_FD_201035 | JGI IMG/M metagenome (GOLD analysis project Ga0308157, IMG submission 201035) | Phyllosphere microbial communities from UC Gill Tract Community Farm, Albany, California, United States - DLSLB.R1 | ecosystem: Host-associated > Plants > Phyllosphere > Unclassified | place: USA...
CTGTCCTTCCTGAACAACGGCGTGCGCATCCGCCTCAAGGACGAACGCTCGGGCAAGGAAGACGACTTCTCGGGCGCAGGCGGCGTGCGCGGCTTTGTCGGCTTCATCAACGCCACCAAGAAGGTGCTGCACCCCACGCCCTTCTACGCCACGGGCACGCGCCCGGCTGAATCCTACGGCGGCATTCCCGGCACCGAGATCGGCGTCGAAGTCGCCATGCAGTGGAACGACGGCTACAGCGAACAGGTGCTGTGCTTCACCAACAACATCCCTCAGCGTGACGGCGGCACCCACCTCACCGGCCTGCGCGCGGCGATGACGCGCGTCATTGGCAAGTACATCGAGCAAAACGAGCTGGCCAAGAAGGCCAAGGTCGAAGTCACCGGCGACGACATGCGCGAAGGCCTGTGCTGCGTGCTCAGCGTCAAGGTGCCCGAGCCCAAGTTCTCCAGCCAGACCAAGGACAAGCTGGTGTCCAGCGAAGTGCGCGCCCCGGTCGAAGACATCGTTGCCAAGACGCTGTCCGACTACCTGCAGGAGCGCCCGATCGACGCCAAGATCCTCTGCGGCAAGATCATCGAAGCCGCGCGCGCGCGTGAAGCCGCGCGCAAGGCGCGTGAAATGACGCGCCGCAAGGGCGTGCTTGACGGCATGGGCCTGCCCGGCAAGCTGGCCGACTGCCAGGAAAAAGACCCGGCGCTGTGCGAAATCTACATTGTCGAGGGCGACTCCGCCGGTGGCTCCGCCAAGCAGGGGCGCGACCGCAAGTTCCAGGCCATCCTGCCGCTGCGCGGCAAGATCCTGAACGTCGAGAAGGCGCGCTACGAGAAGCTGCTGGCCAGCCAGGAAATCATCACGCTGATCACGGCCCTGGGCACGGGCATCGGCAAGGCCAGCGCCGAGTCGGGCAAGAGCAGCAGCGACGATTTCGATCCCGCCAAGCTGCGCTACCACCGCATCATCATCATGACCGACGCCGACGTTGACGGCGCCCACATCCGCACGCTGCTGCTGACCTTCTTCTACCGCCAGATGCCCGAGCTGGTCGAAGCCGGCCACATCTACATTGCCCAGCCGCCCCTGTACAAGGTCAAGAGCGGCAAGGAAGAGCTGTATCTCAAGGACGGCCCGGCGCTCAACAGCTACCTGCTGCGCATCGCGCTGAACAACGCCAGCGTCACCACCGGCGGCGACGCACCGCGCACGCTTGAAGGCGAGGAACTCGCCAAGCTGGCCTACATGCACCTGGCCGCCGAAACGGTGATCGAGCGCCTGTCGAACTTCATGGACGCCGAAGCCCTGCGCGCGATAGCCGACGGCGTGCAGATCAAGCTCGACACGCTGGAAGAAGCCCAGGCCTGCGCCCCGATCCTGGAAGCCAAGCTGCGCGAACTCACCATGACCGGCGTGCCCGCCGAAGTGACCGGCGAGATCGACCCGCAGACCGACAACCCGGTGCTGCGCATCAGCCGCCACCACCACGGCAACATCAAGAGCTCCATCCTGACCCAGGACTTCGTGCGCAGCAGCGACTACGCCGCCCTGTCGGACGAAGCCCAGCACTTCAACGGCCTGCTCTCCGAAGGCGCCAAGGCCATGCGCGGCGAAGGCGAAAAAGCCAAGTCGGAAAAGGTGGGCGACTTCCGCCAGGCCATGCAATGGCTGCTGTCGGAAGCAGAACGCACCACCAGCCGCCAGCGCTACAAGGGCCTGGGCGAAATGAACCCGGCCCAGCTGTGGGAAACCACCATGGACCCGAATGTGCGCAGCTTGCTGCAGGTGCAGGTCAACGACGCCATCGAAGCCGACCGCGTGTTCACCATGCTGATGGGCGACGAGGTCGAGCCGCGTCGCCACTTCATTGAGAACAATGCGTTGCGGGCGGGGAATATTGACGTGTGATGCAGCAGTAGGCTGCGGCAACAGGCAGGATTCGGTGGGGAAAGGCAGGGGTAAGCCCCATCGCCTCCGCCAGCCACCGCTGTGTTGCCCGAGGCACGCCTCAATGAAAACAGCCGCTTCTGCGGCTGTTTTCACGTGTGCGCCAGGGAACATACGCTAGCCGGCCTTCCCCTCCCGCACCAGCAGATCGCCATTGATATCGCTGATCTTGCTCACACTGGTCAACGTCATCGCCACGCGCATTTCCTTTTCCAGCAGTTCCAGCAGATGCTTGACGCCCGCCTCTCCGGCAGCGGCCAGGGCGTAGATATAGGCGCGGCCAATCATTGCGGCGTCGGCGCCCAGGGCGATGGTGCGGACCACGTCCAGGCCGTTGCGTATGCCGGAGTCGGCCAGGATCTTGATCTGGCCCTTGACCGCGTCGGCAATGGCCGGCAGGGCGCGCGCCGAGGACAGCACGCCGTCAAGCTGGCGGCCGCCGTGGTTGGAGACGATGATGCCGTCGGCGCCAAAGCGCACCGCGTCCTTGGCGTCCTCGGGGTCGAGAATGCCCTTGATGACCATTGGGCCCTTCCAGAACGCGCGTATCCACTCCAGGTCTTTCCACGAAATGGAAGCGTCGAAATTGGCGCCGAGCCAGCCCATGTAGTCCTGCAATCCGGTGGGGCTGCCGCGGTACGCCGAGATATTGCCCAGATCGTGCGGCCGGCCCTGCAAGCCCACGTCCAGGGCCCAGCGCGGGTGCAGCACCGACTGCCAGTAGCGGCGCAGCGCGGCGTTCGGGCCGCTCATGCCGGAGTGGGCATCGCGGTAGCGCGCGCCGGGCACGGGCATGTCGACGGTGAAGACCAGGGTCGTGCAGCCCGCGGCCTGGGCGCGCTCGAGCGCGTTGCGCATGAAGCCGCGGTCCTTGAGCACGTAGAGCTGGAACCACATGGGGCGCTTGATTTCGGGCGCCACCTCTTCGATGGGGCAGACCGATACCGTCGACATGGTGAAAGGAATGCCATGCGCGTCGGCGGCGCGCGCGGCCTGGACTTCGCCGCGGCGGCGGTACATGCCGGTGAGCCCCACGGGCGACAGCGCGACGGGAATCGACAGCTTCTCGCCAAACAGCTCGATGCTGGTGTCGAGCCGGCTCATGTCCTTGAGCACGCGCTGGCGCAAGGCCACGGCGGCCAGGTCGTCGACATTGCGGCGCAGGGTCTGCTCGGCGTAGGCGCCGCCGTCGATGTAGTGGAAGAGAAAAGGCGGCAGGCGCTTTTGCGCGGCCGCGCGGTAGTCGGCGGTCGAAGAGATGATCATGGTCACAGATCTTTCATGTCAATGGTTCATGGCGCCGCGCGCCGCCCATGACAGCCGCGGCACGGGCGTCATGGCAGATCCGAAGGCGGCAGCCGCATGGAGCGCTCGCGCCGCGCCTGGTCTTCGTCAAGCTGGTGGAGGGTCAGGCGCACATGCTCCAGGTGTTCGCCTATGCACTCGCGCGCGCGCTGCGGGTCGCCGTCGAGAATGGCCTGCATCAGGCTCTGGTGCTGCAGGGTCAGCTGCTGCACGGTATGCGGGGCGCTGAGCCGGAACATCACGTGGCGGTTGTGCGCCACCGTCGACAGGACCACGGTGAACAGGCTGTGCATCACCTGCACCAGCACCAGATTGTGCGAAGCCTCGGCAATGGCAAGATGGAATTGCGCGTCGGCGCGCGCCGCGAGCTCGGTGTGGCCGTCCTGCTGGTGCTGGACCATCACATCGAAGCAGCGCTTTATATGCGCCTTGTCCTCGGCCGTGGCGCGCTGGGCGGCCAGCCAGGCGGCGCTGGTCTCCAGCGCGTGGCGCGTCTCCAGCACGTCATAGCGGTAGTGCTGGTCGGAATCGATCAGGCGGGCCAGCGGCCCCATGGCTTCCTGCAACCATTCGGCGGGCGCGTTGGATTGCACATAGGTGCCGTCGCCACGCCGCGTGGCGAGCACGCCCTGGCTGGTCAGCTTCTGTATCGCCTCGCGCACCGAAGTGCGCGACACGCCCAGTTCCGCGGCCAGCAGCCTTTCCGCGGGCAGCCTCTGGCCGGGCTGCACTCCGCGGGCCTGCACCAGGGCAAGCAGTTTCTCGACGACATGATCTGCAAGGCGCATGTGGGACGTTTCGGTTTTTCAATGACCTGGAATCATCCACGTAAACACATAGGCTTGCAGCGTGGTGATCACTCCTATCATGGTCGCGAAAATCAGGCTGTGCTTGACCGTGAAGCGAAACAGGTCGGACTCGCGCCCGGCCAGCCCCACGGCGGCGCAGGCAATGGCAATTGACTGCGGCGAGATCATCTTGCCCGTCACGCCGCCCGTGGTGTTGGCCGTCACGGTCAGCACCGGGGGCAGGCCCAGCTGCTGCGCCGTCGTGGCCTGCAGCGCACCGAACAGCGCGTTGGCCGAGGTGTCCGAGCCCGTCAGGAACACGCCTATCCAGCCCAGGAATGGCGAGAAGAAGGTGAATGCCTGGCCGGTGTGCGCCAGCGCCAGCGCCAGCGTTGCCGACAGGCCAGAGTAGTTGGCAATGAAGGCAAAGGCCAGCACCATGCCGATCGAATAGATCGGCACCGCCAGTTCCTTGAGGGTCTCGCCCAGCGTGGCCACGGCCTTGGCCGGCGACAGCCGCGTGAAGGCAATGTTGATCAGCGCCGCGATCAGGATGGCAGTGCCCGTGGCCAGCAGCCAGTTGAACGTGTAGATCGCGCCATAGGGTGCGGCGGACGCCACCACCGGCGGCGTCTTCTCGACCAGGTTGTGCAGGAAAGGAACGGGGATGTTGATCACCGACGAAGCCAGCGCGCCGCCGGTGGCGAAAAGCGCCTTGAAGGGCTTGATGCTCCACAGCGTCACCATGAGCGTGAGAATGAGAAACGGCGACCAGGCCTTGATGATGGCGCCGGTGGTCAAGCCTGGGCCGGACATTACCGGCGCGGGTGCGACGGCGGCGCCCTCTTCGGGCGCGAAACGGAAGATGCGCTTGGGCTGCCAGACCTTGAGAAAGGCCGTCAGCGCCACCAGCGAAACGATGGCCGAGGTGATGTCGGGCAGCTCGGGGCCAATGTAGTTTGCCGTGAGGAACTGCACCACCGCGAACGTGCCGCCACCGACCAGTACCGCTGGCCAGGTTTCCTTGACGCCGCGCCAGCCATCCATGATGGCCATCAGCCAGAACAGCACGATCACGGTCATGAACGGCAGCTGGCGGCCCGCCATCTGGCTGATCGCGAAGGTGTCCACGCCCGAGACCTGGCCGGCAACGATGATGGGAATGCCCATGGCGCCAAAGGCCACGGGCGCAGTGTTGGCGATCAGGCACAGCCCGGCCGCGTACAGCGGCTTGAAGCCCATGCCCACCAGCAAGGCGGCCGTGATCGCCACGGGCGCGCCAAAGCCGGCAGCGCCCTCGAGAAAGGCGCCAAAGCAAAAGCCCACCAGGATCAGCTGCAGCCGCTGGTCAGGCGTGACCGCCAGGATGGAGGAGCGGATGACGTCGAACTGCCCGGTCTTGACCGAGATCTTGTAGAGAAAAACCGCTGCCACGATGATCCACGCAATGGGCCACAGGCCATAGAAAAAGCCGTACACGGCCGAGGCCAGCGCGGCGCTCACGGGCATCTTGTAGAACAGCAGTGCCACGCCCATGGCCAGCACCACGGTGCCGGTGCCGGCCTGGTAGCCCTTGAGCCTGAACTTCGTCAGCGCGAGAAAGAAAAAGATGATGGGAATGAGCGCAATGAGCGCTGAAATCCAGATGTTCCCGGCAGGGTCGTAGTTCTGTTGCCAGATGGTTTGCATGACGGAGTCTCTAGGTTCATTGAAAGGGCTCAGCCGGCCCTAGCGTTTGCTTCTGGCGCCGATTCCGGGTCTCAAGCCGTGAAGGCAGGCGCTGTTTACTTTCGCAGCCGCCCAAGTCATGACCAGCATTAAATTGGTCCTACCAATTACACGGAAAAACCAGGCGCTGCAGCAAGATGTGCGATCTTTTAGTTTTTCACCGTATTTACTCATAGGGAAAACACTTAGTCGCGTTGAAAACGCGCTATTTTTATGAATTGGTACTACCAATTGATGTGCATCCCCTGTTTGCATCACAGACCTTGGGCTGACACCAATCCCAGGGCAAGGCGCCCGAAAAGCCGGCGCTGGAAGTCACCCGTCTACACTTCGCGATGCTCCCGTGAGCCGGCTTCTGGCGCGGCTGTGCATCCGCCTGCAATACCCCGATCTGGACTTCTGATGAAAATGGAAAACATCCCCTTTGGCACCACCGACTGGTCCACTGTTGCGCGCACCGAGCACTCGGCCGAAGCCGGACAGGCCTTCTGGCAGACGCAAAATTTCGGCGGCATACGGGTGCGCATGGTCGAGTACACGGCGGGCTATGTGTCGGACCACTGGTGCAGCAAGGGCCATGTGCTGTTGTGCCTGGAAGGCGAGATGGAGACGGAACTCGAGGACGGTCGCCGATTCACGCTCAAGGCCGGCATGAGCTACCAGGTGGCGGACAACGCCGAGCCCCATCGTTCGCGCTCCGCGGGCGGGGCCAAGCTGTTTATCGTCGACTGAACCCGGCGCGCATGCCACGCCCCATCGTGCTTCGCGTGGTCGCCATTGCAGTGCTTTTGCCCAGCACCCTGGTCGCGGGTTTCTGGTCTTTGCTGGGGGCCGCCTGGGTGGCGGACGCGCTGGGTCGCGGCGAGCATATCGGCACCGCGCTGGCGCTGATTGCCGCAATGGCCGGCGGCTGGTTCGGCCTGGTCACGGCCTGGCGGCTGTACTACCGTCTGCGGCGCCGGGATCTTGCGTTTGATCGCCGGATTGCCGGCTGCGGGCTGGCCAGCGGCGCGCTGGTCTGCATGGGCCTGATCGCCACCACGGGCGGCTCGCTGCTGTTTCGCGCCGCATTCCTTGGCTGGCCGCTGCTGGCGGTGGCGTTTTTCGGCGCCGTGCTCTGGCGCCTCAGTCCACAGGCTGCAAGCGGCCCGTGAACGGCCGCGCATGGCCCTGAGCGTCCTGATGGGGCAGTTGCCAATCGGGCCAGCGCGGAAGCTCCGTGGCCAGGCGCCCGCCACGCAACAGATCGCGCGTCAGGCGGCTTTCCTCGGCGGCAAACGTATCGGTCCAGACCACCGTGCCCTGGTCCTGCCATTGCCCTTGCGCATCGCGCGCGCTGAGACGGCAGCGGCGGTTGCCGCGGTCTTCCAGACGGCACAGCAGGTGATCGGTCTGCCGGTCCTGGTCCCAGTCGCCCGACAGCAGCACGCAGTCGGCGCTGGGCAGCAGGCATTGCCGCGCCCATGACTCGACCTGCGCCTGACGCCGCCACCAATCCCACCAATCGGGCTGCGGGCGCGTCATTCCCGTCGGGGTCTTGATGCGCTCCTGCGCTGCGGCCAGGTCGATGCTGTCGTCCTGCTCGGGCTCAGCCGACGCAATCAGCCGCGTGCTGGAAGCGCGTGCCTGCTCCAGCCGCTGGCGCGGCTCTGCGGCCTGAAAGCCCGGGTCCTGGGCCAGCGCTTCCAGCGCGGCAACGCCGTAGGGGCCATGGCGCCATTTCAGATCGCTCAGCCGCTCCAGGCTGGCCTGGGACGGATCGGCGCGCAGGCGCTCGCGCTGGCTGGCGGCACTGATGCGCTGGCCGTCAAGCAGCGGCGTCTGCAGCGCCAGCAGCAGGGCCAGCACCAGCAGCGACAGCGCCTGGTTGACGGGCGCCAGCCACGGCAGCCAGGGACGGGCTCCGCCCTGGCGCACGCCATGCGCCGCGGCGCAGGCATAGCCCAACGCATAAAGCCACAGCACGCCGGCCGCGGCGGCGGCCCAGACGCGCTCCAGCGTCCAGCCGTATTGCCGCACGCGCAGGCCTATGGCCACGCAGGCCAGCGTGGCCAGCACGGGCATGGCCATCAGGCTGGCATCGACCAGCCAGCGCAGCACGCGCGCATAGGGGGGCTGGGTGGCCGCGCCGTCCTGGTAGACCGCGTTCACCACCCAGATCTGCAGTATCAAGACGCCCATCAGCAGCGCGGCCGCAAAGCGCGTCGCCCATAGGCCCGCCACGCCGGTGAACGCCAGCGCCAGCACGAAGAACACCAGCACCCAGGCCAGCAAGGGCAGCAGCAGGCGACCCAGCGCCAGCAGCGTCTGGCGCATCACCTGGATGGGCCGCTGCTGGGTGCGCGCCAGCCACAGGCCCAGGCCGCCCAGCAGGCCGGAGACCACGAAGACAAACCACTGCGCGGAAAACAACGTGACAAAGAACTTGACGTTGACCAGCGCAAACAGCCCGGCCCACAGCCACAGCACGCCCCACACCAGCTGCACGCACAGCGCGGCCAGCGCCAGCACCAGCGCGTTGTTCCAGGCCAGCACGAACAGCGACGCATAGGGCACGCGCCAGCGGCCATGCGTCATGAAGGCCTGGAACCAGGGCAAGGCGACAAACCACCACAGGCTCAAGGCGGTGCACAGAAAGACAAGCACCCGGCTGTCTTCCCAAGGCGAGTGGCGCAGGCCCCAGATCATGCCGCCGGCCATCACGCCCACCACGGCCGCCATCACGGCGCCGCCGGCCCACAGCCGCGCATCGCGCCAGCGCGTGACGGTCATTGCCATGAACAGCGGCGGCTGCAGGATCAGCAGCAGGGCCAGCGCCTGCCAGTCGCGCTCCAGCCCCGAGTGCACCAGGGCCAGCGCCAGCAGGCCTTGCAGCAGGCCCATGCCCAGCAGGCCGTTGCGCACCGCATTCAGCGGTCTGTCAAGCGCGTCGCGCGTGGGCATCAAGGAAGTGGGCATGGGGCGCAGTGTAGCGACTTGCCCTTCACTGCCCCTGCACCTGCCTGCAGGCGCTGCGCAGGCAGGCAATGAAGTCCTTGAGCGTCGTGTTCACATGGTCGGAATTCCACATCACGGTGATGGGCCCGAAGCGGATCGCGGACTCCATGGGCAGCTTGCGAAACAGGCCCACGCGCACCATTTCATCGGCCATGGACTCCGAGCACACGCCCACATAGTCGCCCTTGAGCAGCAGCGCCTGCATCATGGCCAGGGAAGCGGTTTCGGCGCGGGGAACCAGCCACGAGGCGCCCTGCTCGAGCAGGAAGGCTTCAAACTGGATGCGCGTCAGCGTGCCGCTGGGCGGCATCACCCAGCGCGCGCGCAGCAGCTCGGAAAAAGCCGGCGCCGCGGCCTGCGACCAGTACCTGCTGCCGCTGCCTATCACCACCGCCACGCGATCTTCAAACAGCACCTTGTGCTCCAGGCCGTCGCGGTGGGCGCGCGCATCGAGCACGCCGATCACCGCGTCCATGGAGCGCGTCTCCAGCCCTTCGAGCAGGCTGGCAAAAGGGCCGTCGTGGATGGAAACGGCAACGTCCTCATGCAGCTCCTGGAACGCGGAAATGGCCTGCGGCAGACCGCCCGCAATGCCGGCCCAGACGCTGCCGATGTTCAGCCGCGGCACATGGCCGGCGGCCACCGCGCTCAGCGCCTTGCCGGTGTGCTGGATGTCGCCCAGCACATTGATCGCCAGCTGCTTGAGCAGATGGCCCGAGGGCGTGAGCTGCAGCTTGCGGCCGCGCACGACCAGCGACGTGCCGACAACGCTTTCCATCTCGGCCAGCCAGTGCGACATCGCCGACTGGGTCATGTGCAGACGCGCCGCGGCCTGGGTCAGCGTGCCGGCATCGTCCAGCGCGAGGAAAAGCTCCAGGTGCTTGTTCTTCAGGCGACGCGCCCAGTGGGTGCCGTTCAATTCTTCAATCATGAGAAAACCTTCATGAATACAGTTTGCATTTTCACTAGGAGATAGCCAAGACATCGCATGAAAATAACTTCATGTTCCATGTTTTTTAAGTCCAAGGATTGCCCGTGTCAAATGCTTTTCCTCGTGCCTTCCAGCTGCTGGCCTGCGCCGCAATCTGCGCCGTCAGCACCTCCGCATTCGCCCAGAGCGCCTATCCCGAGCGTCCCGTTCGGCTGATTGTTTCGCAGGCTCCGGGCGGCAGCTCGGACACGATTGCACGGCTGTGGGCCGAGCACGCGGGCAAGGCCATGGGCGCCACCATCGTGGTGGAGAACAAGCCCGGCGCAGGCGGCATCATTGCGGCGCAGGGCCTGCTGACGCAGCCGGCCGACGGCTACTCGCTGCTGTTTGGCAGCGTGTCGCTGATGGTGCTCAACCAGTTCACCTACAAGCCCCTGCCGTACAACCCGCAAAAGGACTTCACCGGCGTCGCCATGCTGACCACGGTGCCGTTCGTGCTCAGCGCCAACCCCGCCACCGGCATCAAGACGCTGCAGGAGCTGACGGACAAAGCCAAGGCCGCGCCCGGCAAGCTCAACTACTCCTCGGCGGGACTGGGCAACTCTACCCATCTGGCGGTGGAGCTGCTGTCGAAGAAGCTGGGCATCTCGATGACCCATATTCCCTACAAGGGCGAAGCCGACGGCATCCTGGCGACCATTGGCGGGCAGACCGAAATCATGGCCCCGGTCTACGGCACGGCGCTGCCGCACATTCTCAACAAGAAGCTCAACCCGCTGGCCGTGCTCGCGCCCCAGCGCGTGCCCGGGCTGCCCGACGTTCCCACCGCCAGCGAACTCGGCGTGAAGGGCTTTGACAACATGGGCTGGAGCGCCGTCGTGGCGCGCGCCGGCACGCCCGCGGCCATTGTGGAAAAGCTCAACAAGGCCACCGAAGCCTTTCACCAGAACCCGGCCGTGCAGGCCAAGCTGAAGACGCTGGGCGTGATCCCGGTTTCCGGCCCGGCATCGATGGTGATGGAAACCACGGCGCGCGACGTGGCTGCCTGGGGCCCGACGCTCGAGTCGCTGGACCTGCACAGCAAGTAAATCCCGCGCCGCGCTTTCTTCAACTATGCCCCATGGGTGCTGCAAGGCACCCATGGGGCCACTTCCCCTATTCCATGAAAAATCAAGCAATGGTGGTCTGCCCCCAGCCGGAGGCCGCTGAATCCGGCATCGAGATCCTGCGCGCGGGCGGCAACGCCGTGGACGCCGCGGTCGCCACGGCGCTGGCCCAGACCGTGGTCGATCCGCTGATGTGCGGCATCGCCGGCTTTGGCACGGCCGCCGTCTACCTGCCCGGCGCCGGCGTGCACGAGTATTTCGACTTTCACTCGCCCGCGCCGCTGGCCGCCACCGAAAACATGTGGGAGCACCTGCTTGAAGGCGAGACCAAGGACGGCTTCGGCTTCATCCTGAGCGGCCGCGTCAACGACATCGGCCCGCAGTCCATAGGCGTGCCGGCGACGCTCAAGGGCCTGGCGGAAATGCACCACGCCCACGGCCGCCTGCCGTGGAAACAGGTGGTGGAGCCGGCGATTGCCTGGGCCAACGACGGCTTCTTCGTGCGCCCCGGCATGCATGCGTTCTGGATAGACGAGCCGTCCATGGGCCGCGTGGGCAATCTGGAGCGACTGCAATACAGCGAGGAAGGCCGGGCGCTGTACTGCCGGCCCGACGGCCGCGCCAAGCCCATAGGCAGCGCGCTGCGCAATGCCGGCATGGCGCAGGTGCTGCGCCAGATTGCCGACGAAGGCGCAGCGCCCTTTTATGAAGGCGATCTCGCGCGCAAGATGGTCGCGCACCTGCAGTCGCTGGGCGCGCTGATCACGCTGGACGATCTGGCGCAATACCGCGTGCAACGCAACGCGCCGCTGGTGGGCAGCTACCGCGATCGCAGCATCACCACCAACCGTCCCCCGGGCGGCGGCGCGATGCTGCTGGAGATGCTCAACATCCTCGAGCACTTCGATCTGGGCGCGATGGAACACAACAGCCCCGCCTACATCCGCCTGGTGTGCGAAGCCATGAAAAAGGCAACCAGCGACAAGGACCGGCATATCGGCGATCCGCGCTTTGTCGATGTGCCGCTGGAGCAGCTGCTGTCCAAGGACATGGCGCGCGCGGTGGCGCAGCAGATTCGCCAGGGCCAGCGCTTCAGCGTGGAGCGCTTCAACCCGGGCGCACCCGTGCCGCGCGACACCACGCATCTGAGCATCGTCGATGCCGACGGCAACGCGGTCTCGATGACGCACTCGCTGGCCATGCCTTCGGGGGTGATCACGCCGGGAATGGGCTTTCTCTACAACGGCTGCATGGGCGTGTTCGACCCGCGCCCGGGCCGCGCGGGCAGCATCCAGCCCGGCAAGAGCCGCTTCACCTCCTCGTGCCCGACCATGACCTTCAAGGACGGCGCGCTCGACATGGTGCTGGGCGCGCCCGGCGGCACGCAGATCGCGATGGGCGTGCTGCAGGTGTTGCTCAACGTCATCGACCATGGAATGGAAATGCAGACCGCCGTCTCCGCGCCGCGCTTTTCCTCGACCAGCAATTCCATTGACGTCTGCAACCGCATTCCGCGCTACACCACGCGCGAACTCGAAGCCGAGGGCTACAGCGTGGGACGCAACCCGTACAACCACACCATAGGCTGGGTGCATGGCGTGCAGGTACAGGCCGACGGACTGCACGGCGGCGCCGACCCGGGCCGCGACGGCGTGGCGCTGCGCACGGCGATCGGGGACTGATCCAGCGCAGCAGGTTTCAGGCCGCGCTCGCGGCGCAGGAGGGTATCCGGAGGAAAAACCGCATATCCATCCAATAAAAAACAAACACTTGCTTTCGCCAGCCGAAGCGACATAGCCAAAAACCAGATATCCATTCCCTCTTTCCTTCGTTCCTTGCAAGTCCATGTCTTCTTAAGCTTCAGCAACCACTGCATGAAGGATTGAAGCCATGACGAGAAGACTTTCGAGCAAGGAATCATCGCGCTCCGCCGCCGTCAAGTCGCGGCTTGATTTCCCGGTGATAGACACCGATGTGCATGTCAACGACTACACGCCCGCGCTGGAAGACTATGTCCAGCACTACGGCGGCAGCGCGCTGGTCGATGCGCTGCGCAAGTCGCTGGGCGGGCGCTTTGCCACGCGCTCGGCCGCGGGCAAGGACTGGTACCAGCAGACCCCCGAGGAGCGCCAGCAGCACCGCACGCTGCGCGCCCCCTGGTGGGCGCGCGTGACGCGCAACACGCTCGATCTCGCCACCTACACGCTGCCCGATCTGCTGGCCGAACGCCTGCAGGAACAGGGCGCAGATTACTCGGTGCTGTTTCCCAACGATGTGCTGGCGCCGGCCGCGGCTTCGGACGAATTGCGCCAGCCGCTGCACCGCGCAATCAACCACTTTCACGCCGACCAGTACCGCAAGCACGCGCACCGGCTCACGCCCGTCGCCGGCATTCCGCTGAACACGCCGCAGGAGGGGATTGAAGAGCTCGAATTCGCGGTCAAGACACTGGGTCTCAAAGTCATCAACATCGCGGGCGGCGTGCGCCGGCCCATTCCCGCGATTGCCGCCAAATACCCCAAGGCCGAACACCCCGACGTGGCGCGGCATGCAAGCTATACCGACTTCTACGGCATAGACAGCCCGCACGACTACGACCCGTTCTGGGCCAAGGTGGTCGAGCTGGGCGTGCCCGTCACCACGCATTACGGCAGCCAGGGCTGGACTGGCCGGCAGTCGATCAGCAACTACATGTTCAACCACATCGGCCACTTTGCCGATGGCTCGCAGGCGTTTGCCAAGGCGCTATTCTTCGGCGGCGTGACGCGGCGCTTTCCGGGGCTGCGCGTGGCGCTGCTTGAAGGCGGCGCCGACTGGGGCTCGCATGTCTACACCCACCTGGTCGACCGCTTCGAGAAACGCAATCGCCAGGCGGTGCAGAACTACAACCCGGCGCATGCCGACATCGAACTGCTGGCCGGGCTGTTCGAACAATACGGCGGCGAACTCACCAAGGGCAGGCCGGTGAACAAGGAGACGCTGCTGCGCGACAGCCTGGGCATTTCGGCACTGCCGCACAGCCGCGAGCCCGAAGGCGACGAGCTTGATGACTTCCTCGCCGCGGGCATTGAAAGCGCCGAGGACATACGCGAGCGCTGGGTCAAGCCCTTCTACTTCGGCGCCGAGGCCGACGACCGCACGGTGGCCGCGGCGTTCAACACCGCAGTCAATCCGCTGGGCGCCAAGATCAATGCGATCTGGTCTTCGGACATAGGCCACTGGGACGTTCCCGATCTGACCGAGCCGCTGGCCGAAAGCTGGGATCTCGTGGAACAAGGCGTGATCAGCGCCGAAGATTTCCGCGCCCTGGTGTTCGAGAACCCGTACCGGTTCTACACCGAAGCCAACCCGGGCTTCTTTGCCGGCACCGACATCGAACACAAGCTCGCCAAGCGCTGAGCCGCCCCTGGCGCCGCGCCGTCAACGCGCGGCGCCCGGCCCTTCTTTTCTCCCAAGGAGTCCCTATGACCTATGCCTTCACCTTCAGCCGACGCGCCAGCTTGCTGGCCGTGGGCCTGTTTCTTGGCGCCACGGCCCAGGCCGCGCCGCCGCAGACCATACGCATAGGCGTGGCCACCGCAGGCGGCGGCGAGCCCGTGACCTGGGGCGGATCGCCGGGCGGCGTGCTGCGCGCCAATCAGGCGCTGGAAGAAGCCTTCAGGGCCGACGGCATCAGCGTCGAATGGCTGTTCTTCAAGGGCGCGGGGCCGGCCGTGAACGAGGCGCTGTCAAACAAGCAGATCGACTTCGCCTACCAGGGCGACCTGCCCTCGATTGTCGGCCGCGCCAACGGCCTGAAGACCAAGCTGCTGCTGGCCAGCGGCGCGCGCAACAACCTCTATGTGGTGACGCCGCCGCAGTCCGACATACGCAGCCTCAAGGACCTCAAGGGCCGCAAGGTCTCGCTGTTTCGCGGCACCAACGGCCATCTGGTGGCCATCAACGCGCTGGAGGGCGTGGGCCTGGCCGAGCGCGATCTCAAGGCAGTGAACCTCGACACCGGCAGTGCCCAGGCAGCCCTGGTGTCCAGCGGCGTCGATGCGGCCTTTGGCGGCTATGAATGGTTCAAGGTGCGCGACAGCGGTCTGGCCAAGGTGATCTATTCGACGCAGGGCAAGGACCCGGCGCTCACGCGCCAGGCCTCGCTGCTCGTGCGCGAGGACTTCGAGAAGGAGCATCCCGCGCAGGTGCAGAAGGTTGTCGACCAGTTCGTGCGCGCCGCCCACTGGTCATCCGATGAAAACAACCGCGCCGAGCTGTTCAGGATCTGGGCGCGCAGCGGCACGCCCCAGGCCTCGTGGGAAGCCGAATTCGACAAGCAGGAACTGGCGCTGCGCAATTCGCCGCTGCTCGACGAGTTCATTGTCGGGCGCTACAAGGCCGTGGCCAGCGACGCGCTCAAGCTCAAGCTGATACGCCGCGCCATCAGCGTCGACGGCTGGTTCGAGCCGCGCTATCTGCAGACCGCGCTCAAGCAGCAGGGCCTGGAAAAGCGCTGGCAGGCGTTTGACGCCCAGGGCCTGGCCCGGGCCTCGGCCGGCACTCCGGTCGCTCAGCGTTGATCCGCATGGCCAGCACTCTTTCCTATCGCGTGGCCGCACCGGCCGCCAGCGGCCGCCAGCGCCTGCAGGGCATGGCCCGCGGCGCCGAGCCCTTCCTGCTGCCCATCGCTCTGTTTGCACTCTGGGCCGTGGGCGCGGCCCAGGGCTGGATCTCGGCCCAGGTGCTGCCCTCGCCGCAGTTTGTCTGGGAGACGCTGAGCGACCTTGCGACCAGCGGCGACCTGTGGCTGCATGCCCAGGCCAGTCTGCAGCGCGTGCTCGTGGGCTTTGTCGTCGGCAGCGCGCTGGGCCTGCTGCTGGGCGCGGCCATGGGGCTGTCAAAGACCGCCGAGGACTATCTGCTGCCGACGTTCAACGCGCTGGTGCAGATTCCCGTGCTCGGCTGGCTGCCGTTCGTGCTGCTGCTGGTCGGCATCGGCGAGCCGCTCAAGTACATCCTGATTGCCAAGGCCGCGCTGGTGCCGGTGACGCTGGGCACGCTGCAGGGCTTTCGCCAGACACCGGCGACGCTGCTGGAAGTCGGCAATGTCTACGGCTACTCGCGGCGCCAGCAGGTGCTGGAGATCGTCGTGCCCACCGCCATGCCCACGCTGTTCACCGCGCTGCGCCTGGGCTTCACCAAGGCCTGGCTGTCGCTGGTGGTGGTGGAGCTGGTCGCGTCCAGCGAAGGCCTGGGCTATCTGATCGTCTATGGACGCCAGCTGTTCCAGCTTGACCTGGTGATGGCGGCGGTGATTGTTGTTGGCGCCCTGGGTTATGCGATTGACCGCCTGCTGGACTGGGCCGAAGCGCGCGTTGCCGCGCGCCATGGCGCGCGTCCCACGCCGAAAGGCCTGCTGTGAACTCCACCACCACCCTTTCCCCCTTGCCGGCCGCAGCGCCGGCAGTCACCGCGCCAACGCGCCGCAACCAGGCCTTCACGCGACGCTGGCGCGGCCTGGTCGTGCCGTTCGCGGCCATCGTGCTGTGGGCGCTGGTCTCGCGGCTCGATCTGGTGAACTCGGCGCTGCTGGTCTCGCCCGCCAAGGTGCTGGACACCGGCCGGGAACTGCTCAGCAGCGGCGTGCTGTGGCTCAACCTGCGCGCCAGCCTGGCGCGCGAGCTCACCGGCTTCGTGATCGGCACCGGCAGCGGCCTGGTGCTCGGCGGACTGCTGGGCCTGTGGCCGCGCTTCAACCGCATCGTCGGCCCGAGCTTCAACACCTTCAAGCAGATCTCGCTGTTTGCCTGGATTCCGCTGATCTCGGTCTGGTTCGGCCTGGGCGATGTCGCCAAGGTGGTGTTCCTGTCGCTGGCGGCGCTGGTGCCGGTGGTCGTCAACACCGCCGACGGCATGCGCAGCACGCCGGCCACGCTGCTTGAAGTCGCGCGCGTCTACGGCTACACCCGCGCCCAGACCATCTGGCATGTGGTGCTGCCGTCGGCCGCGCCGGCCATCTTCACCGGTGTCTATCTGGCCCTGGTGTACTCCTGGCTGGCCACCATAGGCGCCGAATACCTGCTGGTGTCGGGGCGCGGCGTGGGCAATCTGCTGATCGAAGGCAGCGAGCATTTCCGCATGGACCTGGTGCTGTTCGGCATGGTTGCCATCGGCCTGGTCGGCTGGCTCATGAATGCCAGCGCGCGCACGCTGGAGCGCGCCCTGGCGCGGCGGCTGGGCCGCTGAAACCCCTCCCCTCTTTTCAAAGGCACCCACCCATGACCACCACCGTCACCACGGATGATCTGCACATCCACGTTGCCTCCAAGCGCTTCGACAGCAGCCAGTCCACGGACGGCAGCCTGCAGGTGCTGCAGGACATGGACCTGCAGCTGCCGCCGGGCGAATTCGTCAGCATTGTCGGCGCCAGCGGCTGCGGCAAGTCGACATTGCTGCGCCTGGTGCTGGGCCTGGACACCGCATACGACGGCGCCATCACGCTGGGCGGCGAGGCCATCAGCGGCCCGGGCCTGGACCGCGGCATCGTCTTCCAGGACCACCGCCTGTTTCCCTGGCTCACCGTGGAGCAGAACATCGGCGTGGGCCTGCGCAACGCCAGCTTCAACGCCCAGCAAAAGCGCCATCTGATTGCCGAACATGTGGCGCTGGTGGGCCTCGAAGGCTTCGAGAAATCGTTTCCGCACCAGATTTCCGGCGGCATGGCGCAGCGCGTGGCAATTGCGCGCGGCCTGGTCAACCGCCCGCGCGTGCTGCTGCTTGACGAGCCGTTTGGCGCGCTCGATGCGCTGACGCGCGCGCGCCTGCAAGGCGAGCTGCAGCGCATCTGGCAGAAGGAGCGCATCACCATGCTGCTGGTCACGCACGACGTCGAGGAGGCCGTGTTTCTCGGCGACCGCGTGGTGGTGATGCAGCCGCACCCGGGGCGCATTCGCCGCATCGTTCCGGTCAATCTGCCCCACCCGCGCAACCGCAGCGACCCGGAGTTCATCCGCGTTCGCGATGACGTTCTTGCCGACTTCCTCGCGCCCGATCGGCGCGGACCCAGCGATGTGCCGCCCACCGCGCAGCCCTCCGCCGCCATCGGTTTTTCCAGCGAGCGCATCCGCTTTGCCTGGTGATCTTCACTCCCAACGAAAGCCCTCCGTGACCACCAAGAAGCAGATCAAGCTCGGCGCCTTTCTGATGCAGACCGGCCACCACATCGCGGCCTGGCGCCACCCCGACGCGCAGGAAGACGCGGGCATCAATTTCCGCCACTACGTGCAGCTCGCGCAGAAGGCCGAGGCGGCGAAGTTCGACGCGGTATTCCTGGCCGACGGCGTGGCCGTGCGCTCCGAGAACATCCAGGCGCTGGCACGCACCGCGCGCAGCGAGCATTTCGAGCCGCTGACGCTGCTGTCGGCGCTGGCCGCGGTGACCGATCGCATAGGCCTGATTGCCACCGCCTCGACCAGCTACCACGAGCCCTACAACCTGGCGCGCAAGTTTGCCTCGCTCGATCAGATCTCGGGCGGGCGCGCGGGCTGGAACCTGGTGACTTCGGCCACCAAGGCCGAGGCGCTGAACTTCAACCGTGCCGACCAGTACGCGCATGCCGACCGCTACCGCCGCGCGGCCGAGTTCCACGATGTCGTCACCGGCCTGTGGGACAGCTGGGAAGACGACGCCTTCGTGCGCGACAAGCACAGCGGCAGCTACTTCGACGCCGACAAGCTGCATCCGCTGAACCACAAGGGAGCGCACTTCCAGGTGCGCGGCCCGCTCAATGTCGCGCGCTCGCCGCAGGGTCGGCCGGTGGTGGTGCAGGCCGGTGCCTCCGAAGACGGGCGTGAACTCGCGGCGCGCACCGCCGAAGTGATCTTTGTCGCCCACCAGACCTTTGCCGAGGCGCAAAGCTTCTATGCCGACATCAAGGCCCGCGTGCAGGGCTACGGCCGCCATCCCGATGACGTGAAGATCATGCCGGGCATCTTTCCCATTGTCGGCCGCACCCAGGAGGAAGCCGACGCCAAGTTCGAGCAGCTGCAGTCGCTGATAGACCCGGTGGTGGGACTGTCGCTGCTTGCGGGAATTTCCGGCGGCGTGGAGCTTTCGGGCTACCCCGTCGACGGGCCGCTGCCCGAGCTGCCGCCCACCGAAGGCCCGCAAAGCCGCCAGCGCCTGCTGATCGATCTGGCGCGCCGCGACGGGCTGACGATTCGCCAGCTGTACCTGAAGATCGCCGGCGCGCGCGGCCACCAGCAGGTCGTGGGCACGCCCAAAACCATTGCCGACCAGCTGCAGCAGTGGTTCGAGGAAGGCGGCGCCGACGGCTTCAACATCATGGGCCCGTGGTTCCCGGGTGGACTCGATGATTTCATCGAGCTGGTGCTGCCCGAGCTGCGCCGCCGCGGCCTGTTTCGCAGCGAATACGAAGGCCGCACCTTGCGCGAGCACCTGGGCCTGGCGCGCCCGCAGCACCCGGCGGCGCGGGCGCGGGCACAAGCCCTGGCCGCCTGAATTCCCGCTTTCTCCTCATCTCCAACCGCAGACACACATCATGACCATTCAAGCCATCAACGTTCGCAATCAGTTCAAGGGCAAAGTGCGCGAAATCATCCGCGGCGATGTCGTCTCCGAAGTCGACGTGCAGACGCCCTGGGGCGTCGTCACCTCGGTGATCACCACGCGTTCGGTCGATGACCTGCAACTGGTCATAGGCTCGGAGGTCGTGGCGCTCGTCAAGTCCACCGAGGTGTCGATCGCCAAGCTTTGAAACGCGCGCCGCAGGTGCTGCCCGCGCCTGTGCCTCTCAGATATCCATTTCCTTGAACACTTCCGCCGCGACGCGGAAGGCGTCAATGGCCGCCGGCACGCCGCAATAGATGCCGGCCTGCAGGAACACTTCCTTGATCTCGTCCTTGGTCACGCCGTTGTTGATCGCGCCGCGCACATGCAGCTTGAGTTCGTGCGGGCGGTTGAGCGCAGTGAGCATGGCCAGGTTGAGCAAGGAGCGCGACTTGCGCTCCAGGCCCGGCCGGTTCCAGACATCGCCCCAGCAGTTCTGCGTGACCATTTCCTGCATGTCGATGTTGAAGTCGGTGGCGTTCCTGATGGACGCATCGACATATTCAGCACCCAGCACTTCGCGGCGCGTGGCAAGGCCTTGGTCAAACAGCGCCTGGTTCTTGGGAGCGTAGGGACGGGTCATGAAATCTCCTGGATTGAATCGCCCTCATTTTCCCCGTTTGACCGACATCTGTCGAAGCACCGGAGGCTGGCACACAAACTGCTTCATCAGTACATCTTGTATACATCAGGGTATTCATCATGCTGATCGGCACCATCGAAGACTGGAAAAACGCATACGCCCGGGGCGCCACACCTGCCGAGCTGCTGGAGCCGCAGCGGCAGGCCTGCGAAGCGGGCGACCCGGCATGGATAAGCATTGCCAGCGCCGCGCAATTGCGCGCCCAGATCGCAGCGCTCGCGGCGCTGGAGCAGACCATGGGCCGCGACCGGCTGCCGCTCTACGGCGTGCCGTTTGCGGTCAAGGACAACATCGATGTCGCGGGCTTTCGCACCACCGCGGCCTGCGAGGCATTTGCCTATGACGCGCAAAGCGATGCATTTGCCGTCCAACGCCTGAGAAACGCCGGCGCCATCGTTCTGGGCAAGACCAATCTCGACCAGTTCGCGACCGGCCTGGTCGGCACGCGCTCGCCCTATGGCATCGTGCCCAACACCTTTGATCCCCGCCTGGTCAGCGGCGGCTCGAGCTCGGGTTCGGCGTCGGTCGTGGCGCGCGGCCTGGTGCCGTTTGCGCTGTCGACCGACACCGCGGGCTCGGGCCGCGTTCCCGCGGGCTTCAACCAGATCGTGGGGCTCAAACCCACGCCTGGTGCCGTCAGCGGCACCGGTTTGGTGCCTGCCTGCCGCACGCTGGACTGCATTGGCGTGCTGGCCTGCACCGTCGCGGACAGCGCCAGCATCATGTCGCTGATGGAAGGCGTCGATGAAGCCGACGCCTACTCGCGACCGCGCCCCATGGCGCCCGCGCACCGGCCGCTGGCGCAGCTGCGCGTGGCCACGCCCGCGGCCCGCAGGCTCTCGGCCAGCTACGAAGCCGCATTTGCCGATTTCTCGGCGCGGCTGCAGGCGCAGGTCGCGCAGCTGCAGGACATTCCCTTTGACACGCTGTTTGAAGTGGCCGAACTGCTGTACCAGGGCCCCTGGGTCGCAGAGCGCGTGGTTGGCGCGCGCAGCATCTATGAAGGCCAGCCCGACAGCATGCTGCCCGTGGTGCGCAGCGTGCTGGATGTGGCCCAGCAGTTTTCCGCGGCCGATGCCTTTGCCGCGCAGTACCGGCTGCAGGCGCTCAGGCAGCAGGCACAGAAGATCTGGCAGCAATGGGATGTGCTGTGCGTGCCCACCGCGCCGCGCCACCCGCGCATCGATGAAGTCCTGGCCGAGCCGATTGCCGTCAACTCGGAGATGGGCGTCTATACCAACTTCGTGAACCTGCTGGGCTGGTCGGCCATCGCCATTCCCGCCAGCCGCCTGCCGGGCGGCCTGCCGTTTGGCATCACGCTGATTGCACCCGGCTGGTGCGAGCCCGATCTGGTGCGCTGGGCCGCGCAGCTCGAGCAGCAGGCCGGCCTGAGCGCGGGCGTCACGGGCCTGCGCGCAGGCACCCCGGCAGCGCCCTGCAGCTGGAGCGTGGCCGCGCATGGCGAAATGATCAAGGTGGCCGTGGTCGGCGCGCATCTGCGCGGCATGCCGCTCAACCATGAGCTGCAGTCCTGCGGCGCGCGCTTTGTCGAAGCCACGCACACCAGCGCCAGCTACCGCCTCTATGCGCTGCAAGGCACCGTGCCGCCCAAGCCCGGGCTCGCGCGCGCGGCCAGTGGCACAGAAGGTGGCGCCGCCATTGCCGTCGAGGTCTGGGAAATGCCGCTGGCCCATTTCGGCCGTTTTGTCGCCGGCGTGCCGGCGCCGCTGGGAATCGGCTCGGTCACGCTGGCCAGCGGTGAAACCTGCAAGGGCTTCATCTGCGAAGGCCAGGCGCTGGCCCAGGCCAGCGACATCACCGATTTCGGCGGCTGGCGCGCGTATTGCAACAGCCTGCGCTAGACCTTCCGACGACAAGAAAACAGGAGACTCCCGTGGCCCAAACCAGCCTTGCCGCATCGGCCTACACGCAGCTCAAGCAGGCACTAGACAACTTCCACTTCGTGCCGGGCGACCGCTTCAGCGAGAACGAAGTCAGCGCGCTGCTGGGCATGAGCCGCACGCCGATACGCGAGGCCTTGGTGCGGCTGCAGCGCGAAGGCTATATCGCTGTCATGCCCAAGCTCGGCTGGCTGGTCAACAGCATTGACTTCCATGTGTTTGAGCAGCTCTACGACGTGCGCTCGGTGCTGGAATGCGCGGCCATAGACCTGCTGGGCGCCGCGCCCGATCTGGCGCAAAGGCTGGCGCCGCTGTGCGTGCTGTGGTGCGTCGAGCCGTCCCAGCGCCTGGCCGCCTGCGCCGAAGTCTCGCAGATGGACGAAGCCTTTCACATGGCGCTGGTGCATGCCAGCGGCAACCTCGAGATGGCGCGCATTCACTGCGACCTGACCGAGCGCATACGCGTGGTGCGGCGCCTGGAATTCACGCGCAACTACCGCATAGAGGCGGCCTACAACGAGCATGCGCTGATCCTGCGCACGCTGCTGCAGCGCGACACCGCCACGACCAAGGCGCTGCTGCAAAAGCACATTGCCGTGAGCCGCGATGAAGTCAAGAAGATCACCCTGCATACGCTGCAGGCGGCAAGGCAGGGGCGGGTCGCGGCTTGATTCGCCATTTGCTGTTGAGCAGGCCTTTCATGGTCGGACGCGCCCGGCGAGGCCGGCTCGGCACGAACGCGTTTCCCTTTCGTCCTGAGCCTGTCGAAGGATGAACGGCCGCCCTTAAAAATCAGTCCGAAGCAGCGTCAAACCCAGCCCACCAAGCGCTGCAACAGCACCCCATCGGGCGCGGCCAGCGCATTCAGAATGCTGAAATGATCGGCACCGTCCACCGCCAGCAGACCGCCTTCGCAGCCCTGGCGCAGCAGTGACAGCGCCAGGCTCTGTGCCTGCAGCTGCGGCAGCTCCGCCGTGCCAAACGCGGTGATGAACGGCTTGTCCACCAGCGGCAGATGCAGCGGACTCAGGGTGCGCAGCTCGGTAGCCGTGAGCTGCAGCGCGGCGTTCAGATAGGTGTGCTGCAGCGGCGCAAGATCGTAGATGCCGCTGATCCCCAGGCCCGCGCGCACGCCTTCGCAGTCCAGGCCCAGCGCCGTCAGATGAGCGCCGGCCGACCAGCCGCACAGCAGGATGTCGCCGCTGCGGCCCCGGGCCCGCGCATGGGCGCGCACCGCGGCAATGCCCTGGCGCACTTCCTCGGCGATCTGCGTGAGGCTGGCCTGGGGCGCCAGCGTATAGCCCAGCAGCGCGGCGTTCAGGCCCTGCGCCAGCGCGCCTTCGGCGACAAAGCGAAAGCTGTTCTTGTGGCGCATCTGCCAGTAGCCGCCGTGGATGAACAGCAGCGTGGGCGCGTCCGCGCGGCCCGTGAAATAGTCAAACCGCTGGCGCTCGGCAGGGCCGTAGCGCTGATCAATGTCGCCCGCTGCGCGCGCCAGCAGCGCGGCGCTGCGCGCGTCAAAGCCTGCCAGCTGCACAGCGCTGTCAGGCACCGCGGCCGTGTTGTCATAGGCCGCGTCGCGCAGCGCCTGGGGCCAGGACTGCAGACTCTCCAGCATCACGCGGCCTTGGGCAGCGACACATGGCTGCTGAGCATTTCGGTCAGCTCGCGGCGCACCGCATTGAACTCGGGCGCGGTGATGCAGCGCGGGCGCTCCAGCGGAATGCGGTAGTCGCGCTCCACGCGGCCCGGGCCCGCGGTCATGACCACCACGCGGTCGGCGAGCAGCACGGCTTCCTCGACCGCATGGGTCACGAAGATCACCGTCAGTTTTGTCTTTTCCCAGATGTCGAGCAGCTCCTGCTGCAGCACTTCGCGCGTCAGCGCATCGAGCGCGCCAAACGGCTCGTCCATCAGCAGCACCTCGCAGTCATTGGCCAGCGCGCGCGCAATCGATACGCGCTGCTTCATGCCGCCCGACAGCTGGTTGGGAAAATGGTCGGCAAACTTGCCCAGGCCCACCATGTTCACGAAACGGTCCGAAATCTCCTTGAGCCGGCTTGCAGGCAGGCCGCGCTGCCTGGGGCCGAAGGCAATGTTCTCGCGCACCGTGAGCCAGGGAAACAGGCCGTAGTCCTGGAACACCATGCCGCGCTCCGGGCCGGGCTCCTGGATGGGCGCGTGGTACATGCGCGCCGAGCCCGTGGACACCGGCTCGAAGCCGCCCATGATGCGCAGCAGCGTCGACTTGCCGCAGCCCGAGGCGCCGATCAGGCAGAC
>Ga0308157_10003233_pt1 | contig 24224 bp, 24 predicted proteins | sample PhyBR1_FD_201035 | JGI IMG/M metagenome (GOLD analysis project Ga0308157, IMG submission 201035) | Phyllosphere microbial communities from UC Gill Tract Community Farm, Albany, California, United States - DLSLB.R1 | ecosystem: Host-associated > Plants > Phyllosphere > Unclassified | place: USA...
ACCAAGCCACAAGAGGTAACCGGTCGCCGGCATCCCCATGAGCGCGGCTTGCAAAGCGCCGCTGCCCAGGATCAACACCGGGATATACAAAGGCAGAATCAACAGGGCCAGCAACAGGCCACCCCTTTTCAAGCCGACAGTCAAGGCGGAGCCCACCGCCCCCAACAGGCTGAGCACCGGCGTACCGAGCAACAAGGACACCAGCAACACGGGCAGGCATTCGACGGGCAAGCCCAGCATCATCGCCAGCAGCGGCGAGAGCAAGACTAGCGCCAGGCCGGAAAAAGCCCAGTGTGCCAGTACCTTGGCCAGTACCAGAAGTGGCAGGGGGTGCGACGAAAGGACCCACTGTTCCAGGGATCCGTCTTCGAAATCACTGCGAAACAGCCCGTCCAGCGAGAGCAGAACCGATAAAAGCGCCGCGACCCACACCAGTCCCGGGGACAAGGTTTGCAACAGTTTAGTCTCCGGGCCGACCGCCAACGGAAACAGCGCGATCACAATCGCAAAGAACACCAGCGGGTTGGCCAGCTCGGCCGGGCGACGGCACAACAGCCGCGCTTCGCGCGCGACCAACAGGGCAAACACACTCATGCCGACCACCGTCCGAGATCCAGCTCCCGGTAACCACCCGGCTTGCGCGCCAGGGTATGGTGGGTGGTGAGCACCACCAGGCCGCCCTGCTCGCAGTGCCGGGCCAGGTGCTCTTCGAGCTGGGCTACGCCCTGTTTGTCGAGAGCGGTGAAGGGTTCGTCGAGAATCCACAGCGGCGGGCCGGGCAGGTACAAACGCGCCAGGGCCACGCGGCGCTGCTGGCCGGCTGACAGCGTGTGACAGGGCACATCTTCAAAGCCCTTGAGGCCAACGGCGGCCAGGGCCTGCCAGATGCCATCGCGGGTAGCAGGGTGATGCAGGGCGCTGAGCCAGCTGAGGTTTTCTTCAGCGGTGAGCACGTCCTTGATACCCGCGGCGTGGCCGATCCAGACCAGGTTGCGCGCCAGCTCGGTACGTTGTTCGTGCAGGGGCTTACCATTGAGCCGAACAACACCCGCCGTGGGCTGCATCAAACCGGCCAGCAGACGCAGCAGACTGGTCTTGCCGCTGCCATTGGGGCCGCTGACTTGCACCATATCGCCAACCGCCAGACGCAGGTCGAGTTGCTCGAACAACAGGCGAAGGTCGCGTTCACAGGCAAGCGCTACGGCTTCAAGAAGAGGGCTGGTCAAGAGATCGCGGGCCTTTACGGTTCAAGTCGGCGGTGCAGCGGCCGTTAAAGAGAAATGCACAATAACGGCTTTGGCGACCGATTTTAGAGAGCTGGATCAAATAGTTGTGAGGTTTTTACCGCTCTCTTTGCAGACGGGCGGCATTATACATGCGATGCCCTACTCTAAAGAGGGCAATTTCCCCAGAGACGATGCGCACGATGACCGGTGAGATCAATCTTCCTCCACTGCCTCCCGCCTCAGCACCCAAGGCTGCCCCGCTGCCTGCGGCTGGCGAGTTGCTCAAGCTCCTGGAGCCACAGGCCGGGTTGATTGGCGCCGGGAAAACCGTAAACGCTGAGGTCATCGCGCTGAAACAAGGCAGTGAAGCCTTTCAGCTGTTGCTCAAGCTGACCCTTGAAGGTGGTCGCCAGACCCTGGTTCAAGCCAGCAGCGCCCAGCCCTTGCCCCTGGGCAGCAATGTGGCAGTGAGCCAAACGCCTGCGGGCAACCTGGCCATCAGCTTGCAGCAAGCCATGAGCGCCAACGTGGCCGCCCTCACCCGCCTCGACACCACACAAATGCCGGTGGGCACCCTGCTGCAAGCCAAGGTGCTGACCACTCAGATGCTGCCCCAGGGCTCAGCGCAAGCGGCGATCTATCGCTCGCTGGTGAGTGTGCTCAATAACGCTCTGGCCGGCACCACGCTGACGCTGGAAAGCCCTCAACCCTTGAGGGTCGGCAGCTTGCTCAGTGCCGTGGTGCAGAACGCACAGACCCTGAATTTTGTGCCGCTGAGCGGGCTGAAAGACCAATTGGCCGTGACGCAGCAACTGGCCACCCAGCAAAGTCGCCAAGGCTCGCTGGATGCGGTGTTCACTGCCCTGCAGAACCTGCCCCGTGGCGACAACACCTCGGCCGAACTGCGGGCCGCTGCCGAGCGTTTACTGGCAGCCTTGCCCGATCTGGCGCAAGTCAGCAATCCCAAGGTGCTGGCACAAGTGGTGCAAAACAGCGGCGCCTTCCTGGAGGCCAAATTGCTTGCTGGGCAGAACCCACAAATCCCACCGCTGGATATGAAAGGCGCGCTGTTGCGCCTGGTCGCGGACCTGCTGCCCACCCTGCCCGCCAACACCAACCTGAATGCGATCCTCGCCGCCAATACCCTGGCCCAGGTGCTGCCGCACTTTGTGCGCAGCCCGTTGAACACTCTCGGCCAGGTCGGCGCTCGGCAGATACCCGCCGGTTTCCCGTTGCCGGAGCGGCTGATGGCGAAGCTGGAAGGTGAAGGCGACCTGGAAAACCTGCTGCGCCTGGCCGCCGGGGCGATCTCGCGCTTGCAGAGCCACCAACTGTCGAGCCTGGAGCAGACCGGCACCACCGCCGATGGTCGCCTGCAAACCACGTGGCAGTTGGAAATCCCCATGCGCACCCTGCAAGACATCGTGCCGTTGCAGGTCAAGTTTCAGCGCGAGGAGCCTGCGCCTGACAAGGATCAGCCCGAGCGCAAGGATAAAAAAGATCCGAAGCAGATGCTCTGGCGCGTCGAACTGGCCTTCGACATGGAGCCGCTGGGGCCACTGCAAGTTCAGGCGCAGTTGTCCCAGGGCAAACTGTCCAGCCAGTTGTGGGCCAGTCGCCCTTTCACCGCCAGCTTGATCGAAAGTCACCTGGGCAGCCTGCGCGAGCGCCTGGTGTCATCCGGACTCAACGTCGGCGACCTGAATTGCCACCTGGGCACCCCGCCACGCGGTGCAAAAACCGGGTTGGAACAACGCTGGGTGGATGAAACCGCATGAAGAACGCCGCCCCACCCCGCCAGGCCATCGCCCTCAAGTACGACGGTCAACAGGCTCCCACCCTGACCGCCAAGGGCGATGATGCCCTGGCCGAAGCGATTCTCAAGCTGGCACGGGAGAATGAAGTACCGATCTATGAAAACGCCGAGCTGGTGAAGCTGCTGGCGCGTATGGAACTGGGGGACAGCATTCCAGAAGAGCTCTATCGCACGATTGCCGAGATCATTGCGTTTGCATGGACGTTGAAGGGCAAGTTCCCGGTGGGCTACGACCCGGATGCGGGGCCGATGGAGCGGGATGTCACTGAGCGTGGCGACGATTACTGAGTAGCCACAGGCATATGGGCTTCGTCATAGCCCTCTGTAGGAGCGAGCTTGCTCGCGAAAAACGTCAACGATGACGCGTGTTTCCTGAATAAACGCGGCGCCTAGTTTTTTTCGCGAGCAAGCTCGCTCCTACAGGGGTTAGTGCTTGCCCCTCCCCATTTGGAGCCAATCACATTTTTGATCTGTGTTCAGTTCAGGACTTCACTCAAAGGAATGAAATTGACCCGGTCGCCAATGGCCAGTGTGGTCCCCTCCATCACCTCCACAAACCCTTCCGCCCACGCCGCACTGCGCAGCACCCCGGAGCTCTGGTTGCGATAGATAATCGCCTTGCCCTGCTCGATACGCCCGCGCAGGTATTCGCGGCGGTTGCCAGGCTTGGGCCAATCGAATCCTGCCGGCACCTCGAAACGCAGCGGCTGCACCTGCGCCACGCCTTGGCGGCGCAGCAGGTACGGGCGCGCCAATAGCGCAAAGGTCACCAGGGTCGAGGCCGGGTTACCTGGCAGGCCGATCACCGGCACGCCACGAAAATGCCCGAAGGTCAGCGGTTTGCCTGGCTTGATCGCCAGCTTCCACAACGCCAACTCGCCCTCTTCACGCAAGGCAATGCCGAGGAAGTCCGCTTCGCCCACCGACACACCGCCGGTAGACAGAATCAGGTCGACACTGCCCAGGCCGGCCAGACACGTGCGGGTCTGTTCCAGATCATCCGGCAGAATCCCGGCATCGATCACTTCGCAGCCCATGCGCGCCAGCCAGCTGCACAGCACGCGACGGTTGCTGTTGTAGATCTGTCCCGGGCCCAACGGCAAGCCTGGCTCGATCAATTCATCGCCGGTCGACAGCACGGCCACGCGCGGGCGGCGCACCACATCGAGCCGATCCCGCCCCAGAGACGCAGCCAGGCCCAACTCGATGGCCCCCAGGCGCGTTCCGGCGTTGAGTACGCACTCACCCACAGTGGTCTCCTGGCCCTGTGGTCGGATGTTGTCGCCCACCCGTAACGGCTCGGTGAAACTCACGCGCTGATCGGCATGAACCACCGCGTTTTCCTGCATTTGCACGCAGTCTGCGCCTTCAGGTACCGGCGCGCCGGTAAAGATCCGTGCGCAGGTGCCGGCCGCCAGCGCCTCGGGCGCAGTGCCGGCGAAAATCCGTTGGCTCACCACCAGCGGTTCGCCGGTCCAGTCCGCCAGGCGCACGGCGTAGCCGTCCATGGCACTGTTGGGCCACGGCGGCAGGTCGAGCGTCGAGATCAGGTCCTGGGCCAGTACGCGGCCATCGCACTGCGCCAGGGGCAGCACTTGCTGGTCACGGATCGGCGCCGATTTCGCCATGCTGAGCAGCCGCTGCAAGGCTGCTTCCACCGGCATCAGTGCGCCGGTCTTGCCCGGCTTATCCACGGGATTCACAGGGTTGGGCCTGCTTCAGGTGCGGGACGAAATTGCATGGGCGGTGACGATTATCCAGTTGCTCGGCGAGGATGCCATCCCAACCGGTGCGCACGGCATTGGTGGAGCCCGGCAGGCAGCACACCAGGGTGCCATTGGCCAGGCCGGCCAGGGCGCGTGATTGCACGGTGGAAGTGCCGATATCGGCCACTGAGATCTGGCGGAACAGTTCGCCGAAGCCATCGACCTGCTTATCGAGCAGGCAGCTCACGGCTTCAGGGGTGCTGTCACGGCCGGTGAAGCCGGTGCCCCCGGTGATCAGCACCACTTGCACCACGTCTTCGGCGATCCAGTGGGCAACCTGGGCGCGAATCTTGTAGAGGTCGTCCTTGAGCAGCACGCGCTCGGCCAGGTGGTGGCCGGCGGCGGTCAGGCGATCGACGAAGACCTGGCCGGAGGTGTCGGTGTCCAGGGTGCGGGTGTCGCTGACGGTCAATACAGCAATATTCAGGGGTACAAAGGGCGCATCGGCCTTGGCTTTCATGGCTCGGTCCGGTTGTCGAAAAAACAGCCTGATGTTATATCACAGGCCCCTCTTTACCTGCCGCAGTGAAACCGCCATGTCTCTTGAATCTTCACCCCTGCCTTGTTCGATTCTGTTGTTGGCCGGTGGTCGTGGCCAACGCATGGGCGGCCAGGACAAGGGGCTGCTTCAATGGCGGGGCGAGCCCTTGATTGCCCACCTGCAACGGCTGGCCAGGCCGCTCACGGATGATCTGATCATCTCGTGCAATCGCAACCTTGAACACTACGCGCCCTATGCCGACCAACTGGTCAGTGATGACAGCCCGGACTTTCCCGGCCCGTTGGCGGGTATCCGAGCAGGACTCTTCGCTGCACGCCATGAACATCTGCTGATCTTGCCGTGCGACGTGCCGCAGATTGATGGGCGACTGCTGGCCGACTTGCGTCAGATTGCCCAACGCAACCCGCTGCTTCCAGTCATGGTGCGTCATGGCGAGTTCTGGGAGCCCTTGCTGTGCATTATCCCAACAGGCCTGAAAGATCAGGTGGAACGGGCCTGGCAAGCGGGTGAACGCAGCCCGCGCAAGGTCCTGCTGCAACTGGGTGGCGTCGGCCTGCAGTGCCCGGCCGATGACCCGCGCCTGGCCAATCTTAATACGCCCGAGCTGTTGCACCCATAGGTTGGCGTGTCAGAATGAGCCTTTCACAAGGAACTTTGCCGACGTCCCATACGTCACAAGGTCAGCAATTTAAAAGTATTTTCTCGGAGACAAACTCATGACTCAACGGACCATCGCCGCTCTCATGCTTGCACTGGGCCTCGCTACCCTCGCCGGTTGCGCCTCGCCAACAGTGATCACCCTGAATGACGGTCGCGAAATCCAGGCCGTCGACACCCCGAAATTTGACGAAGATTCGGGTTTCTACGAATTCCAACAGCTTGACGGCAAGCGCACCCGCATCAATAAAGACCAGGTTCGCACCGTTAAAGATCTGTAAGCCTTAACGCTTGCCAACAAGGCCCGCCTCGCGCGGGCCTTGTTGTTTGCGGCGTTTACCAGTCGAGGGTGATACGGCTGTGAAAACTGCGTTCTTTCCCACTTAGCGGGTCGATGAAACGCACGCCCTGGGCCAGCAGCTTGAGGGGGTGGGCGTAGTCGTCCTCGGCGTCCTTGACCACCTCTGGATAGAACGGGTCATTGCAGATACTCGCCCCAAGGGCAGTCATGTGTACGCGCAGCTGGTGTTTCTTGCCGGTCACCGGGAACAGACCGTAACGCCACAAACCACCCTTTTTCTCGCGCACTTCAACGGCCGTCTCGGTGTTGCTGGCACCCGGCCCTTCCTGCATCCGAAAGAAGGGTTCGCCATCCACCAGGCGGCTTTTATGCACCAGGGGAAAGCTCAGGTTCGGCAGGGCCGGGGCGATGGCTTCGTAGAATTTATCGATACGCCGCGTGGGAAACAGTTGCTGGTATGCCGAGCGGCTTTGCGGGTTGGCCGAGAACAGCACCAGCCCCGCCGTGTGCCGGTCGATGCGGTGCAACGGCACCAGGGCGGGGTTGTCCAGGCGACGGATCAGGCGACGCAACAGGGTTTGCTCAACGTACTCGCCGGCGGGAGTCACCGGCAGGAAATGCGGTTTGTCCGCCACCACCAGATGCTCATCGGCGTACAGGATAGTTTCCTGTACCGGAATCACTTTTTCGTTGGGTACTTCGCGAAAGTAATAGATGCACAGGCCTTCCTTGTAGGCCAGGCCCAGGTTGATCGGGCTGCCGTGGATATCCAGCACTCGTCCCCGGGCAATGCGGTCCAGCCACTGCTCACGGCCAATGGCCGGGAAGTGATCGCACAGGCAGTCGACCACCGTTGCCCAAGGGCCCGGTGGCAGATACAACGTGCTGGCTTGGTGCTGGGCGGCGGAAAAAACGGAAGTGGACATGCAAATGCTCGAACCTGGAAACAGGCGGGCATTATCCCGCATGGAGCGCGATTGAGCCTAGGGCCGTGCTCACGCCTTGGCCAGTTGGGCCCGCAACACCGGCGAAGTGCTCGCCGCCTCGGTGAACTCCTTGAGCCAGCGCAGTACGTCCACCGCTTCCCAACGGCCCGGATCATAAAGCGCGTAGAGCAAGCCTTGATAACCCACCACATCCAGCTGTTTGTGATAACCGGCACGCTGGAACAGCGCCTCGATTTCCGCAAAGCAGGTGTTGAAATGCACTTTGTTGAAGGGCGTCTTGCCTTCCGTGACCAGCCCATCGAGGCGCAGCTCGTTGACCGCGTCGCGCACCACATCGGCGGACATGCGATTGACGCTGCTTTTCAGTTGTTCAACATTCACCACGGGCGTTCCCTCTATTCAATCGCTGTACGAATATACAGTAACGTAATATTTGGAAACCCGCCATCGGATAAACGTCAGCGCAGGAAGGTAACGACCTGATCCGTATCGAATGGCCAGTCCAGTTCCGCCCCGGTGTCCAGCCGTCGCAGCACCGGAATCCTTAGGCCGTAGGCCTCGGTCAGATCTTCTGGACCAGCGATATCCACCAACTCCACCAGCAGTCCGTGGTCGACGAGCGGCATGATCTCGGCTTCGGCAATTTCACACAGATGGCAACCCAGGGTGCCGAACAGCTGGCATTCAGGAAGCATGATGAAAGCACTCAATCATAAAAACGAACTTTCATTCTAAGCCCAATAAGCCCCCTGTAGGAGCGAGCTTGCTCGCGAAAAACGTCAACGATAGCGCTGTACTCTGGGGAGTCTGCGCAGCCCTTGGTTTTTTCGCGAGCAAGCTTGCTCCTACAGGACAAAAAGTCTGACCCAGGTCACCATGGCCTATAACTGATTCAGCGATTCTCGCGGCTTTTTGCCCGTCCACCTGCAATGGAGATGCCTGTGTTTGCCAACCTGCTGATCATCCTGGCCTCATCCCTGGTGGTGATTGCACTGTTTCGCCGGCTGCAACTGCCGCCCGTGCTGGGCTACCTGTGCGTGGGCCTGGCGGTGGGTCCGACTGCTTTGGACTGGGTGAACGACAACGAGGACCTGCCGGATCTGGCCGAGATGGGTGTGGTGTTCCTGCTGTTTTCCCTGGGTCTGGAGTTTTCCCTGCCAAAAATGCTCGCCCTGCGCCGCGTGGTGTTTGGCCTGGGCAGTTTGCAAGTGTTGGGATGCGGCGCCTTGCTCGGCGTTGCGCTGATGGGCTTTGGCCTGGCGCCGGGCATCGCGCTGTTGCTGGGTGCAGGGTTGGCGTTGTCGTCCACGGCCATCGTCAGCAAGGAACTGACCAGTCTTGGGGAGATTTTCAGCAGCCACGGCCAGAATGCGATAGGCGTGCTGCTGTTCCAGGACGTGGTGGCGGTATTGCTGCTGACGCTGGTGCCGGTGTTTGCCGGCAGCAGTGACCAAGCCTGGTACTGGGCGCTGCCGCTGACCCTGGGCAAGACGGTAGTGTTGTTCGTCGGCCTGTTATTCGCCAGCCGCTGGTTGCTGCCGCGGTTGTTCCGTGAAGTCGCCGCGTCCCATTCGGCAGAGTTGTTTGTATTGCTGGCGCTGGTGATTGTGTTGCTCACGGCCTGGCTCACCCATCTGCTCGGCCTGTCCCCTGCCCTTGGGGCGTTCCTGGCCGGCATGTTGCTGGGTGAAAGTCATTACCGTCACCAGATCGAAGCGGATATCCGGCCGTTCCGAGACATTCTGCTGGGGCTGTTTTTTGTCAGCATCGGCATGTTGATCGACTTGCAGTTGTTCATCAGCCACAGCCTGTTGATCCTAGGTCTGACCATCACGCTGATGTTGGTCAAAGGCTCTGTGGTGGCCACACTGGTCAAGCTGCGCGGCAGCGACACTGAAACCGCGTGGCGCAGCGGCCTGGCCCTGGCCCAGGGTGGCGAGTTCTGTTTCGCACTGATGGCGCAGATGCAGCAGAGCCGGTTGATTCCGAATGAGTTCAACGGCCTGCTCCTGGCCGCCACGTTCTGCTCGATGCTGTTGACGCCGCTGCTGTTGCGCGCAGCGCCGGCCATTGCCCTGCGTCTGCATCGCAAGCCCAACCAGCAAGTGCAACTGGAGCACATCACCGCGCTCAATGCTCAGTTGCACGGGCACGCGGTGATTTGCGGTTATGGTCGGGTGGGACAATCGATCGGGCGGTTTTTGCGCCGCGAGCACCAGGCGTTTATTGCCCTGGATGACGACCCCGAACGGGTGCAGGAAGCCGCCACCGAGGAAAGCAGCGTGCATTATGGCGACTGCCGCCGGGGTGCCTTGCTCAGTGCCGTGGGCCTGGAGCGCGCGCGGTTGGTGGTGATCGCCGTCGACAACAGCGATGTCGCTCTGGTGGTGCTCAAGGAAGCGCGACGGATCAACCCACAGGTGCCGATCCTGGTGCGCACCCGTGATGACAGCCAGTTGGCTGAACTCAAGGCCGCGGGGGCCAGCGAAGTGGTGCCCGAGTTGCTTGAATCAAGCCTGATGCTCGCTTCCCACGCCCTGATCCTGCTGGGCCTGCCGGACCAACAGGTACAGGCGCGGGTGGATGAGGTACGGCAGAACCGCTATCACCTGCTGCACGGGTTTTATCCGCCGCCACACACTGACGACCAAACGCCGATCAATCCTGACTGACCGCACCGATCTTGTGGATCGACAGGTCCGCGCCGTAATACTCCTCTTCCTGACTCAAGCGCAGCCCTTGCACGCGCTTGATCACGCCGTACACCAGCAAGCCGCCACCAAACGCCACCGACACGCCCAAGCCGGTGCCGATCAACTGGCTGATCAAGCTGACGCCGCCAAGCCCGCCCAGGGCGGCCTGCCCGAAGATGCCGCAGGCGATGCCGCCCCACACGCCACACAAGCCGTGCAACGGCCACACGCCCAGCACGTCGTCGATCTTCCAGCGCGCCTGGGCGGCGATAAAGCACCACACAAACAAGCCGCCTGCGACCACGCCGGTGACCAGCGCGCCCACCGGATGCATCAGGTCGGAACCTGCGCAGATCGACACCAGCCCGGCCAGGGGGCCATTGTGCAGGAATCCTGGGTCGTTACGGCCGATCACCAGCGCGGCCACGGTGCCGCCAACCATGGCCATCAACGAATTGACGGCCACCAGGCCGCTGACCCCGTTGAGCGTCTGCGCACTCATCACGTTAAAGCCGAACCATCCCACGATCAGGATCCACGACCCCAGCGCCAGGAACGGGATGCTCGACGGTGCAAACGCCACCAGGCGCCCTTCGCGATAACGTCCGTTGCGCGGCCCCAACAGCAACACCGCCGCCAGCGCCAGCCAGCCGCCCATGGCGTGCACCACCACGGAACCGGCAAAATCGTGAAAACTGGCGCCAAAGCTTGCAAGCAGCCACGCTTGCAGACCGAAATTGCCGTTCCACACCAGGCCCTCGAAGAACGGGTAGATAAACGCCACGATCAGCGCAGTGGCGCACAACTGCGGAGCAAACTTCGCACGTTCGGCTATGCCGCCGGAAATGATCGCAGGGATCGCCGCGGCGAAGGTCAGCAGGAAGAAAAACTTCACCAGGCCGTAACCATGATCGGCGCTGATGACGGCTGCCGGTTGCATGAAGCTCACACCGTATGAGATCCAATAGCCTATAAAGAAATAGGCCAGGGTGGAGATGGCGAAATCGCTGAGGATTTTCGACAGGGCGTTGACCTGATTCTTCTGGCGCACCGTGCCGACTTCAAGGAAAGCAAAGCCGGCGTGCATGGCCAGGACCATGACCGCGCCAATCAGGATAAACAGGGTGTTGGAACTGTGGACGAGTGTATCCACCGCACTTTGCAGATTTTCCATGGAGGTTGGCAGGCCTGCATCAAGGCAAAAAAGCACCAAATCGGTTCAAGCCCAGGGTGGGTGCACTAAATGGGTACCACCGGCTTCACCCCTCCTGGGAAGGCATGAACCGCTTTAGCGCAGCGATCAACACAACTGGCCGTTGCCGACAGGGTTTTTCCGCGGGTTTTAGTTATTTAGGGTAAGGTTTTTCAAGGCTTGCGCCCCGACCGCCCATATTCGGCGCGGGCCTTTGAGCCTGCGCACCAACGCAAAGCAAAAGCTGTACCACACAATTGCAGTGAACCTTCAGCGAACGCCGCGACTCGAAACCACACGTACAGATCAGCCACACACGGAGACAACCATGGCCGGTAAAACAGCAAAGACTGCTCAAGAGATACTGATGGCGGATTTTCAAACCCTGGTCAGTGATACCGAAAGGTTGCTGGACGACACCGCAGTGCTGGCCGGCGATCAGGCCGACGAACTGCGCACCAAGATCCACGAGAGCCTGCTCAAGGCCCGCGAGACCTTGCAACTGACCGAAGACTCGCTGCGCGAGCGCGGTCAGGCGGCCATCACCGCCACCGAAGACTACGTGCAAGCCAACCCATGGCAGTCGGTCGGCATCGCTGCCGGCGTTGGCTTTTTGATCGGTCTGCTGGCTACAAGGCGCTAATCATGTCTATCGGCGAATCCAGCTCATCAACGAGCGCACATTCTTCGGCAAGCGGTTCCACCTCCCGACGCCTGGGCGCCGCTGTGCTGGGCTTGCTGCACAGCCATGTCGAGTTGTTTGGCATCGAATTGCAGGAGCAAAAGGCCCGCACTGTCAGCCTGTTGTTGTTTGCCGGTCTGGCGTTGGTGTTCGCCCTGCTGTTGCTGGTAGGGTTGTCGACGCTGGTGATGATCCTGGTGTGGGATACCGGCTACCGCCTGACGGGGATCATCTGTCTTTGCGTGTTCTATAGCCTGGCCGCGGCCTTCTGCGGTGTGCGCTTGAAAGCGGCGGTTTTCGATGAATCCACGCCCTTCCACGCCACGCTCGAAGAGCTGGCCAACGACCGGGAGCGCCTGCTGCCATGAGCATGACCGAGATCCCGAAAAATACCTCCCGCCGGGAAATGCGCAAGACGCTGATCCGCCTGCGCATGGAAATGCATCGCCAGGAAATCCGCCATGAGTCCCAGCAACTGATGGCCCCTCTGCAGAAAATGCGCAACATGCGCCACAACTGGCAGGACAGCCTGGGCATCAAGCACGCGCCACTGTGGGGCGTGGCGGCGGTAACGCTGATGGGCTTTTTCACCGGCAAGGGCGCCAAGGGCGGCAGCATCAGCAGCGTGACACGTCTGGTGCGGCTGGGCGCAGGGTTGATCCCATTGATCAAATTGGCCATGCAAGGCTCGCGAAAAGGTTAAACCTTGGCCGGCTGTTAGCTTGCCGATACCAGCGGCCCGGCCCTCCTCAACGGGTGCCGGGCCTTTTTTCGCCCGCACCGCCGACCTGTAGATTTTTGCTTGCTCCGCCACGCCGGAAACGGGAAGCTGGCGGATGTCATTCACCGAACGGAGAGTAGTTGCCTTGGATTGGCCCACCCTGCTGAACCGCGAACGCCTGGGAAAACCTCTGCACAGCCCTGAAGAACTGGGCCGCAGCCCCTTTCACAAAGACCACGACCGCATTATTTTCTCCGGGGCGTTCCGGCGCCTGGGCCGCAAGACCCAGGTGCATCCGGTATCGAGCAACGACCATATCCACACGCGCCTGACCCATTCGCTGGAAGTCAGTTGCGTCGGCCGCTCCCTGGGTATGCGCGTGGGTGAAACGTTGCGCGGTGCCCTGCCCGACTGGTGCGACCCGAGCGACCTGGGCATGGTGGTGCAATCGGCTTGCCTTGCCCACGATATCGGTAACCCGCCGTTCGGACACTCCGGCGAGGATGCCATTCGCCACTGGTTCCAACAGGCCGCCGGGCGCGGCTGGCTGGACGACATGAGCAGCGCCGAACGCAATGACTTTCTCAACTTCGAAGGCAATGCCCAGGGCTTTCGGGTGCTGACCCAACTTGAATACCATCAGTTCGACGGCGGCACGCGGCTGACCTACGCCACCTTGGGGACGTACCTCAAGTACCCCTGGACCGCCCGCCACGCCGACTCGCTGGGCTACAAGAAGCACAAGTTCGGCTGTTACCAGAGCGAGCTGCCGATTCTGGAGCAGATCGCCCATAAGCTCGGCCTGCCGCAGCTTGAAGAGCAACGCTGGGCCCGTCACCCGCTCGTCTACCTGATGGAAGCGGCCGACGACATCTGCTATGCGCTGATCGACCTGGAAGACGGCCTGGAAATGGAGCTGCTGCAGTACGCCGAAGTCGAGTCGCTGTTGCTTGATCTGGTGGGCGATGACTTACCGCAGACGTACCGCCAATTGGGCCCGCTTGACTCGCGGCGCCGCAAGCTGGCGATCCTGCGCGGCAAAGCGATTGAGCACCTGACCAATGCGGCGGCGCAGGCCTTTGTCGAACAGCAGGACGCCCTGCTCGCCGGCACGCTGCCGGGCGATCTGGTCGAGCATATGCACGGCCCGGCAAAGCGTTGTGTGCTGGATGCCAAGGACATGGCGCGCAAGAAGATCTTCCAGGACAAGCGCAAGACACTGCACGAAATCGGCGCCTACACCACCCTGGAAATCCTGCTTAACGCTTTCTGCGGCGCAGCCCTTGAACAACATGGCGGGCGTACGCCGTCATTCAAGAATCGGCGCATTCTGGACTTGCTGGGCAATAGCGCGCCGGATCCGGCCTGGTCGCTGCACGCCTCGTTCCTGCGGATGATCGACTTCATCGCCGGTATGACCGACAGCTACGCCACTGAAATGGCACGGGAGATGACCGGGCGCTCCAGCCCTCAATAACGATCCGATCAAGCCGCCTGTTCCCTGAAGCGAATCGCCCTACGATGGGAACAGAGCGGCCTGATCGAATTCGTACAGGCGCCCGAAGAATAATCACGCATGCTCCTAACGGGCCGGCCGCGCAATTCCTACCGCCCCCATCGACGCTTGCATCACTGTGTGCACTTTTATGCCCAGACACTCTCTTCGTATTCTTTTGGTGGAGGATCACCCTTTTCAACTTCTGGCCACCCAGTGCCTGCTCAAAAGCTTCGGCTTCGAGCAACTGACACCCGTGGAAAATGCCGAGCAGGCCATACACACGATGAGTCGGTCCGAACACCCCTTCGACCTGATGCTGTGTGACCAATGCCTGCCTGACTTGCCAGGGCTTGAACTGATCGAAATCGCCAACCGCCAGCGCTTCATCACTGGCGCCATTCTGTTAAGCGGCTTACCCATGCAGGAATTGATCAACCTGAGCAGGCAAGCCTTGCAACGACGTCTTCCACTGCTCGGCTATTTATCCAAGCCCTTGAATAAAGATGAGTTGGAAAGGCTAATAGGTTAACTTTTAACCCTCTCATGTAGGAACTTAAACATCATCTTCAACGAAAAACACTATAAGGCCCGTCGTAAAACCCAAGGCCCCGTTTGTTGGCGCAACCACCTTCAAATTATTGATATACCCAGTAACGCCCCCTAACAACTTGTAGGCTTTTGCCTTATTAAATGTAGGATCTTTCCTGTTTTGCATTTACTCCCTGTGAGCTTCATGCTGCGCCCTCATCTTCTGAGCTAATGTGCCCGCTTTATTTGCACCAGCATGGAATGTGATTATGAACTCAGTTTTTATTATCGATGACCACCCGGTAATCCGGCTTGCCATTCGAATGTTACTGGAGCATGAGGGTTACAAGGTCGTCGGCGAAACAGACAATGGGTGCGATGCGATACAGATGGTCCGCGAATGCCTTCCGGACCTGGTGATTCTCGACATCAGCATCCCGAAACTCGACGGCCTTGAGGTGCTCTGCCGATTCAACGCCATGAACACTTCGATGAAAACCCTCGTGCTCACGGCGCAATGCCCCACGCTGTTTGCCACGCGATGCATGCGCTCGGGCGCCGAGGGCTATGTGTGCAAGGAAGGGGACTTGAGCGAGTTGCTGAGCGCCATCCGTGCGGTCCTGTCCGGCTACAACTACTTCCCCAGCCAGGCGTTGAACGGCCCCGGAACGGAAGGCCTGGATGTACAAGAACTGGAACTGTTCAAGACAGTCAATGACCGGGAGCTGATGGTCTTGCAACTTTTTGCACAAGGCCGCACTAACAAGGAAATAGCCAAAGGCATGTTTTTGAGCAACAAGACTGTCAGTACTTATAAAAAGAGGTTAATGCAAAAACTCAAAGCCAAATCCTTGGTAGAACTCATCGAGATGGCAAAACGAAACGCGCTAGTGTGAGAAAGCGGATGCCCAGGCGTATAAAGGACTATCTGATTATATTGAGTGCCGGTCTGTACTTCAGCACTGCCGTGCTCGCAGAGCACCAAACAAACCCGGAACGCTTCACCTTGTTGAGTCGCGCGGGAGCCGTTCAACTCGGCACTCATTTTGACAAGGCTCAGCGCCAGTGGCTGCAGAACAAACGCGAACTGGTGCTGGGCACCTCCGCGCCCGATTACCCGCCATTCGACCTGACGTCCAGCGGCTATGATTATGAAGGGCTGACCGCCGATTACGCGGGGTTGTTGGCCAAAGAACTTTCCTTGCCGGTCAACGTGATGCGCTACCCGTCCCGGGATGCAGCCATTCGAGCCCTGGAAACCGGGGAAATCGACTTGTTGGGCTCATCCAACGGTTTTGAGGCGGCGACACCGAACCTTATCCTCTCTGAACCCTACGCCGTGGACCAACCGGTACTGGTCACCCGCGAGGGAGAAACCCGTAGCCTCAACGAGGGCCTGGACGGGCTGCGCTTGAGCCTTGTCTACCATTACCTGCCGCTCAATGAGGTAGAAAAGCTGTACCCCAAGGCCATCATCCGCGCCTATCCGTCTTATCAGAACGCCTTGAACGCGGTGGCTTTCGACCAGGCGGATGTGTTTCTGGGCGACACCATTTCCACCCACTACATGATCAACAAGGGTTATCTCAAAAACATCCGCATGGCCAATTTCGGCAAGCATGAGGCTTATGGTTTCAGCTTCGCCATGCGTGAAGATAACCGCGTGCTGCTGAGCATTGTCGACGCGGTCCTGGCTGCGGTCCCCATCACCGAACGAGACAGCATCGCCAAACGCTGGAGCGCCGGCAGCGATATCCTGCTCACCGACAAGAAATTGCAACTGACCCAACGCGAAGAGCGCTGGCTTAAAGAGCATCCAGTGGTCAAGGTGATCGTCAATGAAACCTTCGCGCCTCTCACGTTCTTCGACGCGGACGGCAACTTTCGCGGCATTACCGCCGATCTCCTGGAGCTGATTCGCCTGCGCACCGGCCTACGCTTTTCGATTGAACGCGGGCGTGACGTCAACGCGATGATCGATCAGGTCACCAGCCAGAAGGTCGATATGATCGGGGCCATTGTGCCAAGCAACACAAGGGACTCGCAGCTCAATTTCAGCCGACCCTACCTGGAAAACTCCTATGTATTGTTGACACGCAAGGAGCCAGGGCCACCCGCGAACATCGCACAAATGGCAGGAAAGCGCCTGGCGATAACCCAGGGCAACCCCTTGGTCGTGACCTTGACCAACGATTTCCCCCAGGTTCACCTGGTCGAAACCAGTGATACTTTCAGGGCATCGGAGTTACTCGCACAGGGCCAGGTGGACGGCGCGGTGAGCACTCTGGTGATCGCCAACTACCTGCTGTCTTCCAAGGCTTTCCAGGACAAGTTGCAGATCAGCGCCAGCATTGGCACTACGCCGGCAACTTATACCCTGGCGACATCGCGCCACGCCACTGAACTGAGCTCAATCCTCGACAAGGCGCTGCTCAGCATCGCCCCGGATGAAATGGGCGTGATCAACAGTCGTTGGCGGGGTTACACCGCCGCGTCCGACAGCTACTGGCGCAACTACCATCAATTGATATCTCGAATCATCATCGGCACCGGGCTGTTGCTACTGATTTCCCTGACCTGGAACGCCTACATGCGGCGCCAGATAAAACACCGCAAAATGGCCGAACGGGCCCTGAACGACCAATTCGAATTCATGCGTGCGCTGGTCAATGAAACCCCCCATCCGATCTACGTGCGTGACCGCAACGGCCTGCTGCAAACCTGCAACGACAGCTACCTGCAGGTATTCGACGTCAAACGCGAAGACGTGATCGGCAAAAGCGTCACCCGGATGAGCATGGCCCTGGAGTCGGAGGCGGCGCAATACCATGCCGACTATCTGCGCGTAGTGGCCGAGGGCATTCCGCTGATCCTGGATCGCACATTGCATATCCACGAGCGCAAATTGACGATCTATCACTGGATCCTGCCGTACCGCGACTCCACAGGCGAAGTCCAGGGGATCATCGGCGGCTGGATCGACATCAGCGACCGACGCGAGTTGTTTGATGAGTTACGCGCGGCCAAAGAACGGGCCGATGAGGCCAATCGCGCCAAGAGCACGTTCCTTGCCACCATGAGCCACGAGATCCGCACGCCCATGAACGCCGTGATCGGGATGCTCGAACTGACGCTCAAGCGCGCCGATCAAGGGCATCTCGACCGCCCGGCCATCGAAGTGGCGTACAACTCGGCCAAGGATCTGCTGGAGTTGATCGGTGACATCCTGGACATCGCGCGTATCGAGTCCGGCCGTCTCAGCCTGGCGCCTGAGCGCGTCAACCTGCGCGAGGTAATTGAGTCGGTGGTGCGTGTCTTCGACGGTCTGGCACGCCAGAAAACCCTCAGCCTGCTACTGGAATTCAAGCCCGACCTGAACGATATCGAAGTGCTGATAGATCCTCTGCGCTTCAAGCAAGTACTGTCGAACCTGGTGAGCAACGCGATCAAGTTCACCGAGCAAGGTCAGGTGAAGATCAAGGTGGCAGTACAGCCGACCCAGGCACCGGAGCAGATCGAGCTGAAGCTGGTGGTGGAAGACACCGGCATCGGCATCAGCAGGGAGGATCAACTGCGTCTGTTCGAACCCTTTGCCCAAGCGGACAATTCCGGTCAACTGGCCAGGAGCGGCGCGGGGCTGGGGCTGGTGATCTGCCGCAGCCTGTGCGCCATGATGGGCGGCCAGTTGAGCCTGAGCAGCGTGCCCATGGTAGGTACCCAGGTGCACGTCAACCTCAGCGTACCCCGCCTGCAAACGATCACCGTGGTGGGCGAGCAACAGCCTGAAGCGCCGGCCGCCACTCGGGTGCTGAATGTATTGGTGGTAGACGACCACCCGGCGAACCGCCTGCTGATGTGCCAGCAACTGGGCTACCTGGGTCATCAATTCACTGCCGCCGAGCACGGTGCTGCAGGGTTCCAGGCCTGGCGCAAGGAGCATTTCGACCTGGTGATCGCCGATTGCAACATGCCCATCATGAATGGCTATGAGCTGAGCCGTTCAATCCGTGAGTATGAGCAACGCGAGCAATTGGTACCTTGTGTGGTGCTGGGCTTTACCGCCAACGCCCAGCCAGAGGAAAGGCAACGTTGCGTGCAGGCCGGCATGGATGACTGCCTGTTCAAGCCCATCAGCCTGACCATACTGGAACGGCAACTGGCGCAAATCGCCTCCAAACCTGCGAACCAGCGCCTGAACCTCGAGTGCCTGCAAGCGCTGACCGGCGGCGACCCGCAATTGAGTCGACGCCTGCTGGAGGAGCTGCTGAGCAGCAGCCGTGACGACCGGCAGGCGCTTGTCACGCTGTTGAACCGGCAGGCCCACCCTCCTGAGATCATTGAGCAAGCCCACAAAATCAAGGGTGCGGCCCGTATCGTTCAGGCCCATTCATTGGCAGGGCAATGCGAAGCGCTGGAGCAAACCTGCGCTCGCAATGAAGAGTGGGCAACCATTGAAACCGGCATCAAGGCGCTGGAGCATCTCATGCTGGAACTGGAGAGGATGCTGCAGGTTCAACTGGCCGAGCTGCAAGGCCAATAAACGCCCGGCCCCCCAACGGCAGGAGCGAGTCACTCGCTCCTGCACTCTTCTGCCTTGGCTCCCAGGTTCAGCAGTCGGTCAGGCGCAGGAAAATCGCCGCCAGCCGTTCAATCCCTGCCTGGTCCTGAGGTGTAAAACGGGCCAGTGAGGGACTGTCGAGGTCAAGCACGCCAATCAGCTGACCGTCTTTGACCAATGGCACCACCAACTCACTGTTCGAGGCACTGTCACAAGCGATATGGCCAGGGAACGCATGCACATCCTCCACCCGCTGGGTTTGTCGTGAAGCCGCAGCAGCGCCACATACGCCACGGCCGAACGGGATACGCACGCAGGCTATCTGACCCTGGAACGGCCCAAGCACCAGTTCTTCATTGCGATTAAGGTAAAAGCCTGCCCAGTTCAGGTCATCGAGCTGGTTGAACAGGAACGCAGAAAACTGTGCACTGTTGGCAATAAAGTCACGCTCATCAGCCAGCAATGACTCCAGTTGTGCACACAGCATGGCGTAGCCGTCGAGACCGCTGCCGGCCTGTTGTAAATCGATCATGGTTGACGTTCCAGCAATTTAAGACCTACCCAGTAACGGGCAAACTGATAGGCACAACGGCCATTGCGGTTGCCGCGCCCTGTGGCCCAGCGCACCGCGAGTACATCAAGCTGCTCATCGCGCTGCCACTGCAAGCCGGCCTTGCCGGCCAACTCGCCGATCCAGTGTTCCACCACATCCAGGAAATGCTCCTGGGAAAACGGATAGAACGACAGCCACAAGCCAAAACGGTCCGACAAGGCAATCTTGTCCTCTACCGCCTCGCTGGGGTGCAACTCGCCATCCACACGTTTCCAGTTGTCGTTGTCGCTCTGGTTCTCCGGCACCAGATGACGGCGGTTGGACGTGGCATACAGCAGCACGTTTTCCGGCGCCTGCTCCAGGGAGCCGTCCAGCACGCTTTTGAGCACGCGATAATCGCCTTCGCCGGCTTCGAACGAGAGGTCATCGCAAAACAAAATGAAACGCTGCGGCAGTTTTATCAACTGTTCGACCACGCGCGGCAGATCGGCCAGGTGGTCGCGTTCGATTTCGATCAAGCGCAGGCCCGCCGTGGCGTGCTGAGCCAGCAAGGCGCGCACCATGGAAGACTTGCCGGTGCCGCGAGAACCCCACAGCAGCGCGTGGTTGGCGGGCAGGCCATCGAGGAACTGCTGGGTATTACGCGCCAGTTGTTCACGTTGCTTGTCGACACCAATCAGGTCCGACAAGCGCATATCCAGGCTCACTTCCAGCGGCAACAGGAAGCCACTGCGACCTTCGCGCTGCCAACGAGCGGCCAGGCATTGGCGCCAGTCGATGGCTTGGCGCGGGGCCGGCAATAAGGGTTCCAGGCGAGCAAGTACGGCGTCGGCCCGCTCAAGGAAGGCATTCAATCGAGAATCCATGATTATTCCTCTGGCAAGTTCTTGTAAAAGATGGCGTATTGGCAACCCTGCGGCAGACCGCATGAGGCTGCGTCAAAAAACGATTCGTGCCCGGTAAGCTGAAGCTTGGGGATGTTCAGCTATGCTTGCCGGGCGAAAGGAAACGTGAAGTGGTTCAACACTCAATGGATATCAAGTTCGCCCACCGCTTGTCTTATAAACAAGCCAGATTGACTGTGCTGGTCGGTTTCGTGTTGGGAACCTTGCTCAGTCTGATCCAAATCGGCATTGATTATGCCAGTGAAGACGCATCCATCAACCGTGAAATACGCTCACTGATTGAAATCAGCCATAACCCCGCGTCGCGTATCGCTTACAACATCGATGCCGAACTCGCCCAGGAGCTGACCCTGGGCCTGCTGCACTCCCCTGCCATCACCCGTGCGCAGCTGATCGACAACAATGGCGCGGTGCTGGCCGACGTCAACCGCCCGCGCAAGGAAAGCAACTATCGCCCGGTCAGCGATTTTCTGTTTGGCGCCAATCGTCAGTTCGAGGACCGACTGTTTCTCAACCATATGCCCAACGAATCCCTCGGTGTATTGCGCCTCGACGTCGATACGTATGCCTTTGGCAGCCGTTTCCTGCATCGCGCCGAGATCACCCTGCTCAACGGATTTACCCGCAGCCTGCTGCTGACCGGGATCTTGCTGGGCTTATTCTACGTAATGCTCACTCAACCGCTGGTACGTATTATCCGAGAGTTGAGTACCCGCAAACAGGCACGCCTGGATTGCCCGCCGGGGCATGAGCACGACGAAATCGGCGTATTGGTCGACGTCGCCAACCAGCAATTTGAAAACATGGAAACCGAGATTCATCAGCGGCGTCACGCCGAGGACCGCCTCACCGAATACCTGGGCCAATTGGAAAATATCGTTTCGGCGCGCACCCTTGAACTCAAGGCCAGCAACCAACGCTTGAGCCAATCCAATGATGAACTGGAAGCAGCCAGGATGACCGCGCTGGGGATGGCGCAGTCACGGGCCGCGTTCCTCGCCAATATGAGCCATGAAATCCGTACGCCGCTCAACGGCGTGCTGGGGATGATTGCACTGTCGCTCGACAGCCCACTGAATGCCGAGCAGCGCCAGCAACTGTCGATCGCCCATGACTCGGGCAAAGTGCTGGTCGAATTGCTCAACGATATTCTCGATCTGTCCAAGTTCGATGCTGGCCAACTGGAACTGGAGCATATCCCCTTCGACCTGGGCTCACTGGTGGAAGACACTGCCAACCTGCTGTCGCAGAATGCGGCGCCGAGTGTCGAGCTGACGTGCCTGATTGATCCACAGTTTCCCGCCCAGGTCATAGGCGACCCGACCCGGGTGCGGCAAATCGTCAGTAATCTGCTTTCCAATGCCTTGAAGTTCACCCGCTTCGGCCGGGTCGATGTGCGCCTGCGTGCCCTGGAAGGCAGGGTCAATATTGAAGTCTGTGATACCGGCATCGGTATCGCCCAGGAAGCCCAGGTGAAAATCTTCCAGCCCTTCACCCAGGCCGGAGCGGGCATCACCCGTCAATTTGGCGGTACGGGTTTGGGGCTGGCCTTGACGCACAATCTGTGTGAAGCCATGCAAGGCCGCTTGAGTATCAGCTCGGAGGTGGGCTTTGGCAGCCAGTTCTGCGCCGACCTCCCGCTACCCACCCATTTGCCGGCCACGCGCTATACACCACTCACAGGTGATGTAATCGCCATCACCCATGCCGGTGGTGGGTTGACGGAGCTGCTCACCACCCTGCTGCCCTCCTGGGGGCTGACGCCAAGGTGCTATTCCCAAGACGATGATTTGAGCGCACTGGCCCCTGACCTGTTGATTACCGACTGCCCTGAATGCTTGTTCCGCTTGCGCCCGGCAATCAGCGCGCCGATTCTGCTGGTCACCGCCTATGGCAACTTCATGCCCAGTGAAGAGGTCGCGGCACTGGCACCGCTGCAGCAACAAGCACGCCCATTGAGCCGTAACGCGCTGTACCAGATCCTGCAACGCAACCTGCGCAGCAGCACGCAACCGATCCTCGACCCGATTCAGATGGAAGCCGCGCCGCTGGCTCACCGCGCGCGCATCCTGTTGGTGGAGGACAACGCGGTCAATCAACTGGTGGCCAAGGGGATGCTCAGCAAGCTGGGGTGTGAGGTGATTGTGGCTGCCCATGGTGGGGAAGCGCTCAAGCTGCTTGAGGACCAGCGCTTCGATATGGTGCTGATGGACTGCAATATGCCGGTGATGGATGGCTACGAGGCCAGCCGGCAAATTCGCCGCAGCGGGCGCTGGCCAGACCTGCCCATAGTCGCCTTGACCGCCAATGCCCTGTCCGAAGAGCGCGAGCGTTGCCGGGCGGCGGGCATGAACGATTACCTGGCCAAGCCGTTTCGCCGCGAAGAGCTCCATGCGCTGCTGGAGTTGTGGGTACCGACGACGACAAGCCTCTGAGGCTGCGCCCGCACTAGCGTGGTCATTTGAGCAGGGCTTCGATCTCCTGGCTCAGGTCCTGGGGCTTGGTCGTTGGCGCAAAACGTTTGACCTGCTTGCCGTCGGGGCCGATGAGGAACTTGGTGAAGTTCCACTTGATGTTCCTGGAGCCCAGCAGCCCCGGCGCCTGCTTTTTCAACTGTACGAACAACGGGTGGGCATCGCTGCCATTGACGTCGACCTTCTTGAACAGCGGAAAACTGACGCCGAAGTTCAGCTCGCAGAACTCGGCTATCGCGCCTTCGTTGCCCGGTTCCTGCTTGCCGAACTGGTTGCAGGGAAACCCCAGCACCACCAGCCCCTGGTCCTTGTAGCGCTGCCAAAGTTGTTCCAGGCCCTTGTACTGGGGGGTGAAGCCACATTTGCTGGCGGTGTTGACCACCAAAATGGCCTTGCCGGCGAAATCGGCCAGGGTCTTTTGCTCACCCTTGATCGTGGTGCAAGGGATGCTCAGCAGGGAGTCGCTCATGGCAATGCCTCAATTCAGGGGAAGAAGTGATACGCGTACGCTTGACCGACCGGCATTCGGGCCTGTTTACCGCTTCAAGCCGAGCGTGGCACCAGGTCCAGGCACACCGAGTTGATGCAGTAGCGCAGGCCGGTCGGCGGCGGGCCGTCCGGGAACACATGCCCCAGGTGCGCGTCGCATTTGGCGCAGGTGACTTCGGTACGAATCATGCCGTGGCTGACGTCACGAATTTCGATCATCGCGCTGTCGGCAATCGGCGCGTAGAAGCTGGGCCAGCCGCAGCCGGAATCAAACTTGGTGGTCGAATCGAACAGCGGCTCATTGCAGCAGATGCAGTGATACACGCCGTCGGTCCTGGTGCCGTTGTACTTGCCGCTGAAAGGCCGCTCGGTGCCCTTGAGGCGGCACACGTTGTACTGCTCAGGGTCGAGCATGGCCTTCCACTCATCAACGGTTTTCTGCAACTTTTCCATCGGTACACCTCGGCAACTGAAAAACCCTGATCTGTGTCTTTTCCGTGGATCAGGCGGCACGTATGATTGCGCCTCTTCAAAACGCCAGTCTGGCACCCGCGCCATCGGCATTCAAACGTATTTATGGGGGCGAACCGTGCAGGATTCACCCTACGGTAGTGCCTACGCCGTCTGAATCGTTCATTTTCAGGATCACATCGCCATGCAGGTCAGCAAATCGAACAAGCTCGCCAACGTCTGCTACGACATTCGCGGCCCAGTGC
>Ga0308157_10003234_pt1 | contig 24223 bp, 20 predicted proteins | sample PhyBR1_FD_201035 | JGI IMG/M metagenome (GOLD analysis project Ga0308157, IMG submission 201035) | Phyllosphere microbial communities from UC Gill Tract Community Farm, Albany, California, United States - DLSLB.R1 | ecosystem: Host-associated > Plants > Phyllosphere > Unclassified | place: USA...
TACGCCTGGAAGGCGACAATTGGGTACAAACGCTGAAAATGCCCGGCAGCAATGCGCTGACCAAGCTGGAACTGAATCACAGCCGCCCCAGCCCGGTGCTGGATTTGAGCTTGTACGCAGGCACGCCGGCCGAAGCCGCCCTGCTCAAACTGGCCAAGCCGCTGGAACTACGCTACGAAACCGATATCACCCGGCTGTATCGGCGCCAGCGTACGCGCAAGGGCACCATAGAAATCGCCTTCGATACCGGTGTCATCCGTGCAGCGGAGCTGGAATTGCCGGTATCCGAAGTGGAGTTCGAACTGGTGTCGGGCTCGCCTGAAGCCATTTTTGAGATCGGAAAAAAATGGCTGTCACAGTACAAGCTGATTCTGGACCTGCGCAGCAAGTCACAGCGCGGCGACGCCCTGGCGCAATCTGCAGCAAATATCCGGCTTGCAGACAATGCTAGCGTAAAGAGTGCGACACGCGACAGTGAAGTGCTGCGTTTCTGGGCGCCCCGCAAGGCGCGTGCCTATGAAATCGACAAACAGGACAGTGCCACACAGGCGCTGGTCTCGGTCACCACTGAGTGCCTGGAACAAATCTGCGCCAACGCCGGCGCCCTGGCCGAAATAGATACGCTGGGCGTTGTTCAGGTAGGCCGCCCCGAACACGTGCATCAATTGCGTATCGGCATGCGGCGCCTGACCAGCAACTGGAAGTTGTTCACCGGCCTGGCCTGGCTGCCGGAACAGCAAGTGCGCGATGAACTTCGCGTGCACCTGGGTCGATTCGGCGCCACGCGTGATCTGGACGTGATGCTCGCGACCGTGGTGCCGGTCCTGAATGAAGCAGGCATGCCTGCCATGCAGTTCAGCTCGCACGAAGACGGCGCCACACCGCACGACATCGCCGTAGACCCGCTATTTCAACAATGGCTGCTGCGGTTGCTGGAGTGGTCGGTACTGACGCCAACAACCGATCCGGTGGCTGCCATCGCCGATGACACCGAACCGCTTCAAGTGGACGGGATTGAAGACGCACAATCGGCCGAGCAAGCGCCGAATGAACCGGCAGCGGCTGAACAGAGCACACCGGCCGCAGCGGCGTCCACAACAGCCGGCGCAGCAACCCAGATTGAACCGATCATTATCCCTCTGACGCCACTGCCCCACGGTCGCCCTATTCTGCGCAGATTGCTGGAGCAGCGTCTGAACAAATGGAACAGGCAAATCGTTCGTCACTGGAAAACGGAAGATAAATCGGATATCGAGGCCTATCACGACCTGCGCAAGCGCATCAAGCGCATGCGTTACGCCCTGAATGTGTACGAAGGCTTGCGCCCCAATTGCAATCTGAGCGGGTATGTGAAAAAGCTGGCAGCAGCGCAGGAAGTATTCGGTCATCTGAACGATATGTCTACTGCGCTCACATTCTTTAGCGCTCATACACAGACCCATCCCGGTGCCTGGTTCGCCGTGGGCTGGCTTACCGCCACGCTTGAAACGCTGAAACACCAGGCCGATGAAGCGCTGACACATATCCCCGCAAAGATCCGCTACGACTGACGCACCATCCGATCGTGCTCATGAAGAGCACGTATACGAAAAAAGCACCCTGCCAGCGCGGATGATTTATCCGGGTTTGCAGGGTGTCTTTTTTGTTGTAAAGGGTTTATTTAAGGGTTGCTCAGAGGATGCCGGGCAGCCATCGCCTCAATCGCATTGCCGCTCTTGGTGAAGTATCCCGTTGCCCAACGAAACAAGCCTGCGCCCAAACAAGAAACGCTCGTGCTGCGACAGGGCCGGCAGCGTATACAGGGCGCACCAGGAGGTTGGGTGCTATAGGCCACAGGCCGCTTTATTTATATGAAGCGAAACAAGCTGCCTGGATGTGCAGCCCTTTGCCGATTAATCGCCCAGCAACGCACCGGCAAACTCGGATGCCACAAAGGGTTGCAGATCCTGCAATGACTCGCCCACGCCAATCCAGTACACAGGCACGGGCCGCACGCCCTGACTGCCCGCAGCCACAGCTGCCAGCGTACCGCCCTTGGCCGTACCATCCAGCTTGGTCACGACCAGCCCGGTCAGCGTCAAGGCCGCATCAAAAGCCTTGATCTGAGAAATGGCGTTTTGGCCGGTATTGCCGTCCACCACCAGCAAAATCTCGTGAGGGGCGTCGCCATCGGCCTTGCCGATCACGCGCTTGATTTTCTTGAGCTCTTCCATCAAATGCAACTGCGTGGGCAAACGGCCGGCGGTATCGATCATGACAATTGACGCCTTGCGGGCCCGTCCGGCATTGACCGCATCGAATGCCACCGCGGCCGGGTCGCCGCCATCCTGGGAGATCACGGCCACATTGTTGCGCGACCCCCATTCAATCAGCTGTTCGCGTGCCGCAGCACGGAAAGTGTCACCAGCGGCCAGTAACACGCTGTGCCCCTGTGCCTGAAAATGGTGGGCAAGTTTGCCAATGGAGGTTGTTTTGCCTGCGCCGTTCACGCCCGCAATCATCACCACACGTGTCTGCCCGGTGCCTGCATCAAACGGCTTTTGCAGCGGAGCCAAATGCTCGGCCAGTAGATCTCGCAATGCGTGTTTGACGGTTTGCGCGTCTTCAATGCGTTCCTTTTTCACCTTGTTGCGCAGTTTGCCCAACAGCGATTCGGTCGCTTCCATCCCCGCATCGGCCATAATCAGCGCAGTTTCCAGCTCTTCAAACAGATTCTCGTCAACTTTGACGCCGACAAACAGCGAACTGATATTCGAACCGGTCCTGGACAGCCCATCCTTCAGCCGCGCCAGCCAGGACTTGCGGTCGGATTTGGGACGCTGTGCCGTACTGGACGCTGCTGGCGCCTGCTCGGCCGTCGCAATAGCGTCGGGTGTGGCAGATATGACCGGTGCTGCTGGTGCTGGTGCTGGTGCTGGTGTTGCTGGTGTTACCGGTGCCGGGCGGGCCTCGGCCTGTGCCGGCACTGCGGAGACGTCGGGCGTTGGTGCAGCAGCCGGCGCGATCGTAGGCTGCTGCACCTGATCTGCGGCCGGCACGTTCCTTTGCTCGCCGTGTACAGCGGTTTTGGCCGCGGCCTCGGAAGCCTGGCCCGCAGACGGCAATAAAACGGCATCCATGGGCTTTTTCAAGGTTGCCGCTTTTTCGGTCAGATCCACATGAACCGGCGGGCTCGAAGGCGCAGACTGCACTGTGCGCTGCGCTTGCGGCGGCAAAGTTGATGTCGAAGGCGTGGCCGCAGCCGCTGGGGCCGCTGAAACAGCAACCGGCACTGGCGGTGGTTCGGCCGATGCAGGCCCGGCCGCCTCATGCGCCGGCGGTTCCTGAACGGGGGGTTCTTTGGACGGCGGCTCCTGTGGCGGTGGCTCAACAGGCGCTGGCGGCTCTTTGGCCGGCGGTTCGGGTAACGTCGGCTCCCGAACGGGCGGCTCCTGCGCGGGTGGTATGTCCTGATCCGCTTGCTCAGTCTCTACTGGCTCCGGGGCAATGGTATGCTCGGGCACCGGCATGAGGGCAGCACCTTCTTCAAGCGTCTCGGGCTGACGGGTCTCAAGCACCGGTTCAACGGGCTTTTCAACAGGCTCGCTGGTTTTCTTTTTACGTTTGAAAAAACTGAACATAGGTTGTCGCAGGAAAGTGAATACTACAATAACGATAGGATTTCCTATTTTAACAGTGTACGTCGCAACAATGATGAAACCAGCAAACCGCCCCGCAGGCACTTCCGGCAAACGCCAGACCATCCGAATTATCGGCGGTCAATATCGTCGCTCGCAGATCCCGGTGGTTGATGCCGACGGCTTGCGGCCGACCTCGGACCGCATCCGGGAAACGCTATTTAACTGGCTCAATTATCTGTGGGATGGCAGGTTCGACGATAAATCGGTGCTGGACCTGTTCGCCGGCACGGGCGCACTGGGCTTTGAGGCCGCCTCACGTGGCGCCGCGCATGTTCAGATGGCCGAAACCAGTCCGGCGGCACTGGCCACATTGCGCGCCACGCGTGACAAATTGCAGGCCAGCCAGGTGCGCATCAATAGCGCCGATGCATTTCTGATGTTAAAACGCATGGATGCCTCCAAGTTCGACCTGGTAATGCTTGATCCGCCCTTTGCAGGCAAGCTGTTTGATCGCATCTTTCCCTTCCTGCCCGCCATTGTCAAACCGGGCGGCCTGGTCTACATCGAATCGGACCAGCCCGAAGACCCGGGCCCCGACTTTCCGGCCATCCGGCAAGGCAAGGCCGGACAGGTGTATTATCAGTTACACGAACGCCTTATTGCACCGCACAAAAGCGAGTAAATACCTTATAATCGACGTTCCTTTAAACGCTCGGGCCGGTTTTCGGCCTCTTTCCCGGCATCGATCGGGAGCAAACGGAGCTCATGATGATCACTGCTGTATACCCAGGGACATTTGATCCTCTCACCCGCGGACACGAGGATCTGGTCCGACGCGCAGCCGGGCTGTTTGATCATGTTGTGGTAGGCGTCGCCGTCAGCGCGGGCAAAAATCCGCTGTTTACTATCGAAGAGCGCTTGCAGATTGCCGAAGAGGTTCTGGGCCACTATCCTAATGTCTCTGTCAAAAGCTTTGGCGGACTGCTCAAGGATTTTGTACGCAAGGAAGACGCCCGCATCATCGTGCGTGGCCTGCGCGCCGTGTCCGACTTCGAATATGAGTTCCAGATGGCCGGCATGAATCGCCACCTGCTGCCCGACGTGGAAACGCTGTTCATGACCCCGTCCGACCAGTACCAGTTTATTTCCGGCACGTTTGTCCGTGAAATTGCCCTGCTCGGTGGCGAAGTGGGTAAATTTGTATTCCCGTCGGTCGAGCGCTGGCTGCAGGAAAAATCCAAGGTCCGCCTGGCTGCCAGAAACGAGCAAGCGCCGGAGAGCGAATAGGCAAACCTCGCCAGGGCGACCCTCGGCAACTGCACCCGAATGGCTCGCTGGCGCGCCGCCGCCCATTAACCCTAACACGCTTGCCTGTTTTCAGGTATTTGTCCACTCATTGGCGTACACTGTTATTGTGTATAAACTAAAGCGCCGGAAAGATTATGGCCCTGCTGATTACCGATGAATGCATCAACTGCGACGTCTGCGAACCGCAGTGTCCCAATGAAGCCATCTATATGGGTGTGGATTTCTATGAAATCGACCCTGCCAAGTGCACCGAATGCGTCGGGCACCATGGCGAGCCGCAATGTCAGGTCGTCTGTCCTGTCGAGTGTATTGAGATCAATCCGGAATGGAAAGAATCCCAGGATATGCTCATGGCCAAATTCTACAAGCTGACAGCGGTAGCCTGACAAGCCTGCCTTGCAACGGCCCGCACCTTATGCGGACGGGCCGACTACCCCATCACCGTCAAATACATCACCCCTGATTTTTTGCCCCGCCGCCGCAACCAACAGCACTGGCATGATCACGACCGACGACAAGACGTCAAGCGGTCAGCCCTTCATCAGGGTGCAGCTTGACCAGCCGAATCGGCCGCTCCAGAAACTTACTAAACCACGCATCGGCCAATTGCCCCTCGCTGACTACGCGCAAGGCACGCCCGTCAAGCTGCGCCTGTTCAAAAGCATCCTCATCATCTTCCAGCACATCGACCGGGATATCCAGTCGTAGCATGCCTGGCGCGCGGATAACCAGGTAATCGAAGCGGATGGAAAGTTCAATTTGTTTCAATGCCGGGTCGTCCCGACCAAGCGCCTGCGACTGCTCGTCAACGAGCAGCCAGCGCAGTTGCGCTGCGGGCTTGACCGGCCCCGCAATGGGCGGGCATTGATAAATAGGCTGAAAATCGGATGTTGTCATAATGCAGAATCGAAAAAGGGAAAGGCTCGCTTAAATAGGGGAATATTGGAAAAACCCGCCTATTTAGCAGGAGCAGGTGTGGGCTCGGCGGGCGCTGCCGGCGCAGTTGCTGCCGGTTTATCGCCTGCCGCTGGTGTCTCAGGTGCGGTCTGGCCTGCGGGCGCAGGCTGCGCGGGCGACGGATGACTACCCTCTGCTCCCGCTTCAGGCTTGGTCGCTTCAGGCGCAGGCTGGCCCTCTGATGCAGCGCCAGGCTGCGCCTGAGGCTCGGGCGCAGCGGCTTTCTGTGCAGCTGCCTGCTCGGCCGCCTGCTTTTGGGCCTCTGCTTCTTTGTCCTTGCGCTGCTTGACGAACTGGCCCAGCGGAGAATTATTCAACCGCTGCCATTTGACCTTCAACTGCGCGCCCTGGGGCGATCCGGTCAACTCGAACGGCAAAGTCACCTGTTTGATGCTCACCCGCAGCCCATCCTGATTCAACGTGACCGGTTGACGCGTAACAAATTTGCCAGGAAATGAAAACTGGTTATTGATCAGGTTGTACACCGCCAGATTGTCGTCAGCCTGAATCAACAAGGGATCGGTCAGCAGGCTGAAGTGCGTAAAATGCAATTCGCCTTTATCGAGCACCAGCTTGGTTTTCAGCGTTTTATACGGCGTTTTGGCCGCTGGATCGAACTTCCAGGTGCCGGCCTGCTCAATGTTGTTGGCGTAGGCGGCAGGATCTGCAAGCATCGGCGCCAGATCAAAGCCACTGATCGCGCCGTCGCTGGCCTGGCCTTCGAGTGAGCCAGTGGCATTGGTCAGCCAGTTGGCGCCTTCAGGCGCGTTTCTGGAGGCAAAGACCAGCGCGAAGGTGCCCGTGCCTGTCATGACCGGATTCATGCCCAGTCCCTTGAGCAGCGGCTCAATGGATACGTCCTGGAAATTGAGTTTGGTCGTAACCTCGTTGTCCTTCATATTGATCAACGCGTCGCCCTGTACCTGTCCGTCAAAAATACTGGACTTGATATCAGTGATACCCAACTGGTCTTTGGTGAAGTTCAGGGCCGCCGTCACATCGTTATACACCACGCCATGATAGGTAATCTGCTTGAGACTGGCAGTGCCGGATCCGATCAGTGAGCCCATCAGGTCGCTGACCAGGTTGCGCACCGCCGTGGTGGCTGGCTTGGCTTCGGCCGGCTGGGGCGCAGCGGGTGCCTTGGTGTCGCCGGGTGCAGCGGCGGGCGCGGGTGCAGCAGCGTCCGACACATTGTCGATCAGCTCATCCAGATTGACCGAATCGGCACCCACGGCAAAACGCACGTAAGGCTCATCAAACCTGGAAATATTGCCGTCAAAACTGAATTTGCCGGAATTGATGACGGCATCGGCCTTGAAGCTGGCGACACTTTTGAGGAAATCGGCGCTGAAGGTGCCGATAACGGGAATGTTCTGCTCGCGCGTTTCCACATCCTTGAGCACCACATTGCCGCTCATGGCCGACAGCGCAACCAGACGGCGCGCCAGGTCCATTTTAGCCGGCGACGAAATATTGAAATTGACCGCGCGTTTATTGCCACGGGCGTACGCGCCATCCAGCTTGATCTGGGCCACATTCAGCGCCTCGGACGTGCCGCTGATGCCCTCCATGCGGAAATTGACGCCGAACTGTTCCTTGCCCTTTATCCGGACAGACCCGGTCAGCGGCTTGCCGCCCGCACCGGTAGGCGAGATATCCAGCGCCGGCGAATTGAGCACCCATTCGTAGCTCTCGTCGTCTTCATCAGAGGCGGTGCCTTTGACGGCGAAATTGGTCATCTGCAATAGCGGCGCAGTGGAGTCAAAATTCAGCTTGGGCGCAGCCAGGCTCATATCCAGATTACGCAATCCGGTGCCCTTGGCGCCCTTGCCCGAAATGGTCAGATCAATGCCCGACCCGGTGAGCGCGTGTGCAAAACTATCGACTTCAAAATCGCCGGTCAGCGTGCCGGTTTGCACATCCACATCACCTACAACGCCCTTGATATTGGCTTCCAGATTACGCGCCGTATACAGCTTGGTGACCGGGTCCAGCTTGACCAGGCCCTGAATATTCACGCTGGCATTGGCAACCGGTCTTGCACCTTCCAGATTGCCCGTCACAGATACATCGAACGGCTGATCAAACGTGACCCGGCCGGTATTGACCGTCATCCGGTTCAGGCGCATATCCAGGTTGTTCAGCCTGTCCTTGTAGAAGATGGCACCGTTTAGCACTTCAAGCCCGGCAATATCGATTTTGAAATCGGTCTTTTTGGGCTGTGGCAAAACACTGTTGCTCTCGGCAGCCGCGGCGGGGGCCGGACGGATTTCATCGCTTTTGAAGCGCGGATCGACCGTCTCTATGGATGGCGGACTCTGGGTCAGCAGGTCTTCGAAGTTGAAATTGCCCTTTTCATCGCGCACGATCCAGCCCTTTAGGCCAGACACGGCAACATGGTCGACCACCAGACGGTTCGAGATGAGCGGCCAGATGGCCACGGCAAAACGGGCGCTGTCGATAGAGGCAAACGTGGTGGTGGAATTGGGCTCGGACAGCGAAATTTTTCGAACCGACAGGCCGATACGCGGGAACAGGGACAGTTCCAGGTCACCCTCGATGACCATGGTGCGGTTGTAGCGTTCCTGCACAATGCTTTCGATCTTGTGTTTATAGGCGTTCGGATCGAACGTCAATAAAAAGACGGCTGCGCCTACAAAGGCAAACAGCATCAGCACCACAAGGCCGATCAAAATTCTTTTAAGCCAGGCTTTCATGGGCGGCTTGATCTCTCATTCGTAATAAGTGGGAACAGCCCGCTCAAGGACCGTCTGTCATCCCGATAAACGCAGCCGACAGGGGCAACGCTGCCACGTATGTAACGTGGACATGAGCGGTGAACATGCGCGCAGAGCGTTGCCAAACCACATTACCCATTCAAGTAGATCCCGCACACACATGCGCGGGATCCCACCATTATGGCCACACTGTGGATCGACCATCGAGACGCACAGCGCCGGTGACATGCCAGCAGCGACATGTTGCTCATGCACTTGATGCAATGCATATCGCAGGCGGCGCTTCTTTTCACATAAAGAAAAGCATGCACCACCTGCCGGTTGAGCTCACGATCGTGCCGTGCCTGCCGGATCTGCCTGTCTGGATTTATCGGGCTGTTATTTTGATTATGCTAACAGATATGGCACTCGAATGCAGGCAGAACAGGACTATTTGAACAGTGAGGAAAGCGAATTGAGTACTTCATTCTCGCCACGCACCTGCCCATCGGCCGGAATCTGGCCCTCTGGTGTGGACTTGTCGACCACTTGCGGCAAAATACCCGACAAGCTTCCCAGAATATCGTCACGGGACTGGCCTGACTGAGCTGCAATGGAATCGACCGTATCGGCCCCCAGTGCGGTATCGACCTGTTGCGGGGAAATCTCACGGTTTTCGCCCTGATTGACCCAGGAATTGAAAATATCGCCCAGGCCACCGCGCTGGAATTTTTCGGCCAGACCACCCAGGCCGCCCTGCTGATTATTGATCACGGACAAAACCACAGGCAACAGCGCGCTCAGGGCGCCCAGATTGATGCCATTACCCAGGCCACCCAAACCACCCAGGCCGCCGAGTCCGCCCATGTCTTCTTGCTGCGCAGCAGGCGCCTGATCTGCCGGGGCCTGCCCGGATGCTACCTGGCCTTCCTGTATTTGTTCACTTTGTGGCTGTTCTTCAGGCTTTTTGCCGCCCAGTACAGCATTGATTGCATCCAGAATTCCCATGATCTTTCCTTGATTGAGTAAGAAGAGGAATTTTGACTATAACACCGGAATAGGGAACGCATCGTGAATGTTATTTACCCGATAAACATTTGATACAGATGAAATTATTGTTGTTGCAAGTCAGTCAGCTGGCTCAGCCCGCCAAAAAGACAATCCGCAGGCCGACCAGCCAGGAACAGCAAAGCCGCGAACAAGCGCGGCTTTGCTGGGTTTGGGAAAGCACGGCACGCTTTCCCGGGTCAATACTGGCTTTAGACGTTGAACAGAAAGTTCAGCACATCGCCGTCCTTGACAACATACTCCTTGCCCTCGGCCCGCATTTTGCCGGCTTCCTTGGCGCCCTGCTCGCCTTTATGCGTAATAAAGTCCTCATAGGCAATGGTCTGGGCGCGAATAAAGCCGCGTTCGAAGTCTGTATGGATCGCAGCGGCGGCGCGCGGGGCGGTGTCGCCTACATGAATTGTCCAGGCGCGCACTTCCTTGACGCCCGCGGTAAAGTAGGTTTGCAGGCCGAGCAGGCGGAAGGCGGCGCGGATCACGCGATTCAAACCCGGCTCATCCATGCCCATGTCGGCCAGGAATACGTTTTTGTCCTCGTCGTCCAGGTCAGCGATCTCGGCTTCGATTGCCGCGCATACGGCCACGACCGGCGCATTTTCTTTGGCGGCAAACTCCTGTACTGCAGCCAGATGCGGGTTGTCGGTAAAACCGTCTTCCTTGACATTGGCCACGTACATGGCAGGCTTGGCCGTAATGAAACAGTACGGCTTGATCAGATCCAGGTCATCTTTATCCAGATTCATGGAGCGGATGGAGCGAGCCTCGTTGAGAACGGCAATAATCTTTTCCAGCAGGCCAGCCAGGCGCTGCGCTTCCTTGTCACCCGCGCGGCCGGTCTTCTGGGCACGCAGCATCGCTTTTTCAGCGGTGCTCATATCGGCCAGCGCCAGTTCGGTATTGATCACTTCGATATCGGAAATCGGGTTGACCTGACCGGCTACGTGAATTACGTTTTCGTCTTCAAAGCAGCGCACGACGTGAACAATCGCGTCGGTCTCGCGGATGTTGGCCAGAAACTGATTGCCCAGGCCCTCGCCCTTGGAGGCGCCCGCCACCAGCCCGGCGATGTCTACAAACTCGACCGTGGCCGGCAGAATGCGCTCAGGCTTGACCACTTCGGCCAGTTTATTCAGGCGCTCATCGGGTACTTCCACGATCCCGACATTGGGTTCGATGGTGCAGAACGGATAGTTTTCCGCCGCGATGCCCGCTTTAGTCAGGGCGTTAAAGAGCGTGGATTTGCCCACGTTGGGCAGTCCGACAATCCCACATTGAAGAGCCATTGAATTTCCTTGAATTTCGGGCACATGCGTCCTCACGGGGAACCCGGTCTGTCCGGATCCACGAACGCGATGTGTAATCAGTAATTGCTGTTGCAGACAAAACCGGTCAATCGGCTCACGCGACGCGAAGCGCTACGGGTTTTGCGCAAAACGTTGATTGTAACCCTCTCTGACGCTCTACTTCATGCGCTTGCATGATCTGCAAGAAGAATACTGGTGGCGTTACATAATAGGACCAATAGTGCAATGCCTGATGCCGCCAGCGCAATGATCACATCGTCGATTGCGCTGGCCAGACCGGACGACCTTGCACCGGACCGTATCCCTGCAACAGACGTCACTGCGGCACGTCAACCATCTGAATGATTTGAATCAAATTACCGCAGGTATCGTCAAACACTGCCATCCGCACCGGCCCTGCATCCATGGGCTGCACCGTAAAGCGCACGCCACGCTGCGTCAACCGGTCAACCTCGGCGTCCAGATCGTCCACTTCAAAGGATGTGGCAGGTATGCCGTCCCTGACCAGGGCCGCTTTGTATGGCGCCACTGCCGGGTGCGCGCCAGGTTCGAGCAACAGCTCCACGCCCTCGGGCTGCTCCCTGGACACAACCGTCAGCCAGCGATAGTCGCCTGCGGGAACGTCATGCTTTATTTGGAAACCCAGAATATTGGTGTAAAAATCCAATGCCCTGGCCTGATCATCAACAAACACGCTCGTTACATAAATTCGCATATGCTGCTCCTATCTATGAATCGCGATTGATTGAATATCCAGCTATTGCCAGCGGCCACGTGTAAATGGCCAGATACAACAAATGCCAAAAGTACCGCAACCCGACGTCTCACATCGTCCTACCGACCCTGCAACATCAGCCAGATCAGCAGCAGCGGCCCGCCATTGAACATCATATGCATCAGGATCGATGTGCCGATCCCGGAACGCACGCGCATCCAGGCCAGGACCAGTCCGGTCATCCATTGTGGCATGACCATGACCGGATACATCCACCAGGGCGTCTCGTTCAGCTTGAAATTATTCAGATGCACAAAGGCGAAAACCAGCACCGACAGGTGAAAGATCCAGGGAAACCATTGTACATACAGTTTGCGTATGCGCCATGGCAGTGCTTCGTCATGACCGGTAAAACCCCGGAACTTGAGAGCAGCAAGTAGCGCCAGCACCAGAATAAATGCGCCGGCGCTCAGCCACGATGGCCCCGAAAAGACCACCATCATCATCACCGGCAATACCCACAGAATCGCACGGGGATAACGCAGGCTGTAGCGAAACAGCATTTCCTCGACCAGCGGCGCCCACAGCACTGCCATCAGCCAGGGAATATTGTCCGGGTCCAGCCGGTGCTGGGCGCCACCACTTTCTGCTGCGCTCAGGGCCAATGGCGCCAGAACGAACAGATTTACAAACCATAACAGGGCTACCCAGGACAGCATGCGGGCAAAACGCAAATTCGGATACCAGTCGCGCCACCAACCCGAACCACCGCCTCGCTGGGCAATGCGTGGGGTAAAGCGCGGCCTGCGCACAAAGCGCAGGAACACTTTCAGATCGGCGCCGAAAGTCGCGGTGTTCATGACCGCGCCTCGCGCGCGGCGGCAAGACGGCGCGAAGCCGCGGCAAAATCGCCATCGAGCAGGGGCCCGAGCACCAGTCTGGCACAGTCGATTTCATTGTCGATCAGCGGCATATCGTCCTTGGCCGGCATGGACAGCACGTAATCGGCCACACCTTGAGCCAGACCACGACCGCGCGGATGACCAATGCCCAGCCGCATGCGCCAGTAGTCGCTGGTGCCCAATGCGGCCTGAATATCGCGCAGCCCGTTATGGCCGGCGTGACCGCCACCTTTTTTCAACTTGACCTCGCCCGGCGCCAGGTCCAGTTCGTCATGCAGCACCAGCACCTGTTCGGGTTCAATCTTGAAGAACCGCGCCACCGCGCCCACAGACTGACCAGAGCGATTCATGTATGTGACGGGCTTGAGCAGATAAACGGCCTCGCCGTCGTGACGCGCACGCGCCAGTTGTCCGAAAAAGCCGGTTTCCAGGGTGAACTGGGTCTTAAGATCGTCAGCGTAGTGGTCGGCAAGCCAGAACCCCGCATTGTGGCGCGTGGATTCATACTGCTGACCGGGATTTCCCAGCCCGACAATCAGACGGATAGGCAACGAAGCCATGTACAAAATTCCCTGCAGTTTACGAAACAAACCCCCGAAATGCGAACGCACTGCGGGGGTGTACCAACATAATGGCCTGACCGACAAGGCCGGCCCGCGTTACCCTGCCTTCAGGCAAAGTAACACATTCGAGACTTACTTGGCGTCGTCTTCGGCAGGCTTATCAGATTTTTCTGCTTCGGCCGCGCTAACATCAGCAGCAGATGGCGGATCCTCGTCAGGACTTTCTGCAATCACAGTTGCAGTGGCCAGTACGGGGCTTTCTTCGCCAATACCCAGAAACTCAACACCGGCCGGGACTTTAACGTCTGACAGGTGCACAACTTCATTGGCTTGCAGGTTGCCCAGGTCTACTTCGATGAACTGAGGCAGGTCTTTAGGCAGGCAGGTGATCTCGATGTCGTTCAGAACGTGCGAAATGGTTGCACCTTGCTGTTTGACGGCAGGAGATTCATCACCGTTGATAAAGTGGAAAGGAATACGTGTTGTAAGCGCTTCGTTGGCGTTGACACGCTGAAAATCCACATGCAGCACGAGCTGTTTGTACGAGTGCCATTGCACAGCGCGCAGCAGAACGGTTTGCTTTTTGCCGTCGAGCATCATGTCCAGTACGGACGTATGAAATGGCTCTTTACGCAGTGCGTGGAAAATTTCATTGTGGTCAAGTTCGATGCTTTGCGCTTCGCCTTTTCCACCATAAACAATGGCCGGTACACGGCCGGCGCGACGCAGGCGGCGGCTCGCACTCGATCCCTGAACGCTACGCGTGGTGGCTTCAAATTTCATGGAGAACTCCAAATAAACAATACCGTTTACGGTATTTTCAAAAAGGCTGAACCGGTTGGCTCAGCCACCCGACCCGCTGCCGCGACCAGCAACGGATCAAATTCTTATTCTACAAACAGTGAACTGACTGATTCTGCATGGGAAATACGCAGAATGGTCTCGCCCAGCAATGATGCGCTGGAAAGCTGGCGTATGCGCGTGCAATCGGCCGCTTCCTGGGACAGCGGAATGGTGTCTGTCACTACCAGCTCGTCCAGCTCGGACTCGGCGATGCGGCCAACCGCCCCGCCAGAGAGCACGGCATGCGTACAATAAGCGTAGACGGCACCGGCGCCGCGCTCTTTAAGCGCAGAAGCCGCCTTGCACAACGTGCCGGCGGTGTCGACCATGTCGTCCATAATGATACAGGTGCGGCCATCGACCTCACCGATAATATTCATGACCTCGGATACATTGGCGCGCGGGCGACGCTTGTCGATAATCGCCAGGTCTGCTTCCAGTTGCTTGGCCAGCGCACGGGCACGGACCACACCACCAATGTCGGGAGAAACAACCACCAGGTCCTTGAAATTGCGCTGACCGATATCGGCCAGCAGCACGGGAGCGGCGTAGATGTTGTCTACCGGAATATCGAAAAAGCCCTGGATCTGGTCTGCATGCAGGTCCATGGTCAGCAGGCGATCAACGCCCACGCTTTGCAGCATGTTGGCAACCACTTTTGCCGTGATGGCCACGCGAGCCGAACGCGGCCGGCGATCCTGCCGGGCATAGCCAAAGTACGGGATAGCGGCGGTAATACGGCCGGCCGAAGCGCGGCGCAGTGCATCGACCATCGTCATGATTTCCATGAGATTGTCGTTGGTAGGCGCGCAGGTGGGCTGCAACACGAATACATCGCGGCCCCGTACGTTTTCCAGGATTTCCACCATGACTTCACCGTCAGAAAAACGACCGACGGTCATTTTGCCCAGCGACATGTCCAAATGATTAACGACGTCTACGGCAAGCCTGGGATTGGCTGTGCCGGTAAAAATCATGAAATTAGTGTTGGTCATGATGACTGGAATCGGTGAAGTGAATAAAAAAACCGTGATAAGCACATACCGGTTTATAGCGGCTTATTCACGGTTTCCGCACATGCAGTACGAATTTGGCTGGGGCGGAAGGATTCGAACCTTCGCATGCTGGAATCAAAATCCAGTGCCTTAACCAGCTTGGCGACGCCCCAAATTCTATATCCAATTATACAGCGGATGCCGGTTGATGCCTTGACAGACAACGACCTGTTTTATCCACTGGCTTGCCTCTGGATGAGAAGCAAGCGCAGATTCTACACGCTGCCTGCATGCCTGGGCCTGATCAGCAGTATCGAAAGACGAAAAAAAACACGCACCCGATCCTGTCATTCTGGCCTGTATACCCAGGGATTCAAGCCAGCCGACAATAAGCGAAAGCGGTTTGAAAAGGGCACATGCTGCTGCCTGTAGATCATTTCTGCCAAACTGATGAATATCATGTCCAGCAAAGTCGTGCATTATGAAGGATTTTGTGTCTCGTGTCAAATCAGGATAAGCAAAAACTGTTGCAGTTGCGACACTGATTGCTGGCACAAACACGACATATGACGCTTGCGGCACCGGACAGGCGGCCAGCGCCTCGCCCACACCCTGGGCAAAAGCCGATTCACCGAAGACAAAAACCGGCACATCCGCGCCCAGCGTCAGACCCAGGGCCTGCAGGGTTTCGCGGGAAAAACCGCAACCCCATAGGCGATTGAGCGCAATCAGGGTGCTGGCCGCATCGCTGGAGCCGCCACCCAGGCCGCCGCCGGCTGGAATCTGTTTATCTACGGCAATGGTCACGCCAGCGGCTGCGCCACTCTGAGGCGCGGCATGCTGCTGAAGCAGACGTGCCGCCCGCACGATCAAATCCTGATCATGAGGCACACCAGGAATATCGGTGCTGCGCACAATACGCCCATCGTCACGCAAGGTGAAATGCAGCCGGTCGGCCAGGTCAACAAAGGTAAAAACCGTTTGCAGCAGATGGTAGCCATCGGCACGCCTGCCGGTGACATGCAGAAACAGGTTCAGCTTGGCCGGCGCAGCAACGTCATGCAAAGACTTCATTCGCTCTCAGTTACCACGCGCACGGTAATGCGGTCTCCCGCCATGGTGCGCTCAAAGTTCAGGCGTGTGGGGCCGTTGCTATCGAAATCGGACATATTCACCCGCCAGCCTGCTTCGTCAAACGTCTGGGCGCTCTGGGCCGCAACAGCCTGCCCTGCCGTACGCTGGCCATGCCCCAGGCTATTGCGCTGACCCTTGAGCCAGCTGCGCATGCCGCTGACCGGGATCGGGCTGCCCAACACCTCAGCCACCAACGCATCGGGATCGCTGGCGACCGTGCGCTGGCCGTTAGAACGCGTCAGCACCGCCTGGTTATCGGCCACCACCACCCGGGCCAGGGTAGAACCCAACGGATTAGTCAGGTCCAGCGTCAGCACCGCCCCCGTATCCAGCCAGGTAAAACCACCCTGCACCGAGTCGCGATTGCGCTCTGCGCTGCGATCATACACGGTCAGGGCAAAGCGCCCGGAACGCTCGAACGTGCCGTCGGCACGGGCGGCCTGTGAAGCCTGGGGCTGGGTGGGCACGGTCGAACATGCAGCCAGTGTTGCAGCCACCAGGCAGATTGCGGTCAATCGGGTATAGCGATGTAAAGCGCGTACATTCATTTGAGGCGGACTCCCAGTCGTTTGAGGGTTTCTTTGAGCGTCGGGTTTTCCTTGTCCAGTTGCCAGCCCTGTTTGAGCAGCGCCCGGGCCCGTTTTTTGTCGCCATTAGCCCAGTAGATTTCGGCTAGATGGGCTGCAATATCGGCTTGCGGCGACAACTCGAAGGCATTTTCCAGATACTGGCTGGCCAGCGCGTCATTACCCAGCCGAAATTGCAGCCAGCCCATGCTGTCAAGAATGAAGGGATTACCCGGCGCCAGTTGCACCGCCTTGTCCAGCAGCATTTGCGCCTGGTCCAGATTAATATTCTGGTCGGCAAAGACATAACCCAGTGCGTTGTAGGCATCCGGCGAGTCGGGCTTGAGCGCGATCACCTGTCGCAGCAGGGTTTCCATTTCAACGATTTTGCCCTGACGCTCGTACAGCATGGCCAGGTCATATTTGATGGCCGGGCTGTCAGGCAGCGCCTTGTCGGCCTGAACCAGGCGGGCGACTGCCCTGTCGGTGCGTCCGGCAGCGGCAAGCACCTGCGCGCCCGCCAGTTCAACAATGATTTTGTCGTCGCGGGTCTCGGTGCGAATGTCGGCGATCAGCGCCATGGCTTTGCTCAGCTCTCCCAGCTTGCCGTAGAGCGCCGCCTGTTTCATGCGAACTTGCGGCAGGGCTGCCAATTCATCGATTTTGTCCAGTTGGGCAATCGCATCGCGATACTTGCCTTCATCTTCGTCAATCTGGGCAAACAACACGCGCGCATCGGTCGACTGCCCCTGAGCGTTGGTTTCAGCATCTGACAATGCCTCGCGCCGCTGCCCCTGCACCTGCAGGAACTCGGTCAGGCGCGCACGTGCCGTTTTATAATGTTTGGCCTGGTAATTGACCTGGGCCTCCAGGTACAGCAGGTCAAAGTCCTCGGGAAAGGCCTTGCGCATACGCGTCAGATCGGCCAGGGCAGGCTCAAACTTTTTGTCTTCGACCAGTTGGCTGATATACAGCAGGCGAACCCGGCGGATATTGGGATGGGCGGTGATGAACTTGCGCCCCAGCGACATGGCCAGGTCGTGATTGATTTTGACGCCGTATTGCAATACGCGCTCGGCAGCGGCATCGGAGTCGGAATCGAGCGTGAGCGATTTGCGCGCCGCTTCCCAGGCCAGCACCGGATTGCCCGCCTGGGCCGCCAGGTCTGCCAGCAACAGGTGCGCGACCGAAAAATTGTCACCGTTCTTGTGAATAACCTCTGTAAAGACCTCGAGCGCTTCCTGCTTGTCCTTCATACGCGCCACCACGGCGGCGGCCTGGTACAGGGCCCGATCCTTGTTGCCGGCCTTGGCGATGCGCTCGCGCAGCGCCTTGACAATGCCAGCCGTATCGCCGTTGCTGGCCGAAAGCGCCAGCGTGGCTGCCACGGCTTCTTCATCTCCGGGCGCCAGCTGGCTCCACAGGCGCGCCGCCACGGCTGCCTGTCGGGGTTGGGAGGTGGCCATATACAAATGCATGGCGCGTTTGGCCATGCGCGGCATTTTCCGCTCGCGCGCCAGCGCCATCGCCGTTTCTGCCGCCAGATCGGTTTTGCCTTCCTGGGCGGCAATTTCCATGATGAGCAAACGATAAATATCGTCAGCTTCGGTATGGTTGACCAGTGTCACGGGCCTGGCCTGCTCGTTCGACAAAAAGTCCAGCATGGCACGCCGGTCTACCGGCTGGTCAAACTGGGCATGTGCGAGCGCAGCCCACATGAGCGGAGCAACAAGGGCTGCGGCGCGAATAACGCTTTTCATCGGGATCACAGGCAAGCGAGGCAGTGGCTGATAACAAAAAACAAATGTTATCATCCCTGCTTAGTTATTATTAATAAATCCTTAAAACATAAGCATTTTATCTGCGTCGGCGTGCCTTTGCGCGCGCCGTGGGCGCCCCCATTTTTCCTATGCCTGAACTACCTGAAGTTGAAACCACCCGCCGTGGCCTGGACATGATCATTACCGGCAAGCGGCTGCTTGCGGTCCACGTGCACGAAGCGCGGATGCGCTGGCCGGTTACGCCCGAGCTCAATCTCATTTTGCAGGGCAAACAATTGCTGGCCTGCGAGCGGCGGGGAAAATACCTGCTGTTGCGTTTCGAACACGGTACCCTGCTTGTGCATCTGGGCATGTCCGGATCGCTGCGCCATGTCCAGGCGGGTGAGTTTTTGCGCAAGCACGATCATGTGGAGTGGTGTTTCGATGGCGTCACAGTCCGCCTGAACGATCCGCGGCGTTTTGGTGCAGTCCTGTGGCACGACCATGCCTCCGGGCCCGTCGCAGCCCACCCCTTGCTGGCCGGGCTGGGCATAGAACCCTTTGATGTGGCCTTCACGCCGCAAATGCTCCATACCGGGCTACAGGGGCGCAGCGTGGCCATCAAGCAGGCGCTGCTGGCCGGCCAGATTGTGGTGGGCGTAGGCAATATTTACGCATCGGAAAGCCTGTTCGCCGCCCGCATTCATCCGCGTACGCCGGCAAACCGCATTTCGCCGGCAAGAGCACAGCGCCTGCATGCGGCTATTTTAAGTACGCTGGAAAAAGCGCTGGATTCGGGCGGCAGCACCTTGCGCAACTACACCGGTACGCAGGGCGAGCCAGGCGCCTATTTTGAGATTCACGCGGCCGTTTATGACCGAGAGAACCAGCCCTGCCGCAGCTGTGGCACCCCGATACGCAAAATCGTGCAGGGCCAGCGCGCCACTTTTTTCTGTCCTAAATGTCAGCGCTATTGATGACCTTGCCTGGGTTCATCAGAATGTGAGGATCCAGCGCACGCTTGATCTTGCGCATCAGCGCCAGCTCCACTTCGGATTTGTATAGCGGCAGCAGGTCTTTTTTCAACTGCCCTACTCCATGCTCGGCGCTGATTGAGCCGCCAAAGGCATGCACACTGTCATGTACCAGCCGATACACTTGCGGCTGCAATTGCAGGAAAGCAGTCTCGTCCGAGCCTGCCGGCGCCGCCACGTTGTAATGCAGGTTGCCGTCGCCCAGGTGACCAAAAACAATATGGCGCACACCTGCAAAAGCCGCCTGCAACTGCGCATTGGTCTGCTCGACAAAATCGGCCATGCGCGAGACCGGAATCGACACATCGTGCTTGATGTTTTTGCCCATCTGCTTTTCCGCCAGCGGGATGCTTTCACGCAAATGCCACAATTCGTTGCTCTGCGCAATAGAGGCCGCGATCACGGCGTCCACCACATCCCCATCTTCAATGGCCTGGCCCACCACCGTTTCAAAGCGTTCGCGCGCATGATCGGCACTTTCGCTGTCAGAGATTTCCAGCAGCGCATACCAGGGACACTGCCTGCCGGAAGCGGCAAACGGCCATTTCTGCTGGTCAAACTGCAGCGTGACCGAATCCAGGCAATAGTGGGAAATGAGTTCGAAACCGGTCAGGGCCGCGCCGAACCCCTTGCGGGCTCGCGCCAGCATCCGCACGGCCGCCGGCATGTCGTTAAAGGCAAGCATGGCTGTGCACTTGGCCACTGGCTGCGGGTACAGTTTGAGCGTTGCCGCGGTAATGATACCCAGCGTGCCTTCGCTGCCGATATACAGATCGCGCAAATCGTAACCCGTATTGTCCTTGCGCAGGCCGCGCAAGCCGTGCCAGATCTCGCCGTCTGCCGTGACCACTTCCAGGCCCAGCGTGAGATCACGGGTATTGCCATAGCGCAGCACCTGCGTGCCTCCCGCGTTGGTCGCCAGATTGCCGCCAATCGTGCAACTGCCTTCGGCAGCCAGACTCAGCGGAAACAAACGGTCTGCCTCAATGGCAGCCTGCTGCACCTCGCGCAGGGTGCAGCCGGCCTGCACGGTAATCGTATCGTCGGCCGTATCCACCTGCAGGACGCGGTTAAGGCGCGCAAGAGCGATCACGACACTATTGCCCTGTCCGTCGGGCGTGGCGCCACCGCAAAGACCGGTGTTGCCACCCTGTGGCACCATGGGCACCTGATGCTCCACGCAGGTGCGCACCACTTGCGCTACCTGTTCGACAGAGGCGGGTCGCACCACGGCCAGCGCCTGACCGGTGTAGCGGCCGCGCCAGTCGGTCAGATACGGCTGTGCCGCAGCCCCGGTCAATACATGATCTGCGCCGACGATGTCCTGCAATGTTGCCAATAGATTCATTTTTTTCTGCCCGTTTCAATTTGACCGCTGTCGCAATGGGCAGGCGGACAGATTCCCACCAGCCCGCTTTGGCAACAGACGTATAATACAGTTCACATTCTACCGAAAATAGTGGCTGGTACCCGCCGCTTGCCTAACGCAACGGCTGCAACCGCCTTCACCAGGACAACCCATGACCCCAGCGCTTCCCCAATCCGTATTCAAGGCTTATGACATTCGTGGTATTGTGCCTGAACAGCTCAATGCCTCGTTTGCCTACCTGCTGGGGCGCGCGCTGGCCCGGCGTGCACGCGCCTGCGGCACGGATCGGATCGTGGTGGGCTACGATGGTCGCCTGTCCAGCCCCGACTTGTCTGCCGCCCTGCAAAAGGGCATCCTGGATGAAGGCATTGATACGGTAGACATCGGCATGGTGCCCACGCCACTGGTGTACTTCGAATCCTACTCCGAAAATATCGGCGCTGCCGTTGCCATTACCGGTAGCCATAACCCGCCAAAATACAACGGCTTCAAAATGATGATCGGCGGCAAGGCCCTGTACGGCGACGACGTGCTGGCCCTGCGCGAGCAAATGCAGGCGCTGCAATCGGAACCGGTCGCTGCCGCCAGAGGCGTTGCGCATAGCAAGGATATCGTCCAAACGTATATCGAACGGATTGTGTCGGACGTCAAGCTTGCCCGCCCGATGAAAATTGCCATCGATTGCGGCAACGGCGTGGGTGGCGTGGCGGCGACCAAACTGTTTCGTGCGCTCGGTTGCGACGTCACCGAGCTGTTTTGCGATGTGGATGGCACCTTTCCCAATCACCACCCGGACCCGGCCGATCCCCATAACCTGCAAGACCTGCAACGCACCCTGCAGGAAACCGACTGCGAAATCGGCCTGGCCTTCGATGGCGACGGCGATCGCCTGGGCGTTGTCACCCGCAGCGGCAGCATCATCTGGCCAGACCGTCAGCTGATTCTATTTGCCCGCGATATTCTTGCGCGCCAACCAGGCGCCACCATTATCTATGACGTCAAATGCAGCCGTCATGTCACGGCCTCTGTCAAGGCTGCCGGCGGCGTGCCGCTCATGTGGCGCACCGGTCATTCGCTGATCAAGGCAAAGCTGGCGGAAACCGGTGCCCCTATTGCAGGTGAAATGAGCGGGCATGTGTTCTTCAAGGAGCGCTGGTTCGGCTTTGATGACGGCCTGTATACCGGCGCGCGCCTGCTTGAAATCCTCTCGCGCGATGCCAACCCCACAGCCGTGCTTGATGCTCTGCCCGAAGGCATTTCCACGCCGGAACTCAAGCTGGAAATGGAAGAAGGCCAGCAATATTCGCTGATCAAGACCCTGCAGGAAAAGGCGCATTTTCCCGGCGCCACCAGCGTTAACACCATTGACGGCGTGCGCGCCGAATATGAAGACGGCTTTGGCCTGGCGCGTGCATCCAATACCACACCTGTGATTGTGTTGCGGTTTGAAGGTGAGACGCAGCAGGCGATTGATCGCATCCGTGCAGAGTTCAAGGCGGTGTTCGCCCAGTTTGCGCCCGGCGCGGCGCTGCCATTCTGATTGTTTTATGATGCCGGGCCTGGGCCAGCGGCTTTAAGCAAGCTTTGGCAAAAGCAGGCGCCGGCAATCCCGGGCCCTTGGTTGGTATCAGCAGCCTAGCGGCTTAGCGCCTGGTAAATATCCAGATGCGCCTGCACCACCTTGCGGATATCGAAGGCCTCCTGCGCCAGTGCCCGCCCTGCCTGGCCCATGGCCTGACGCTTTTGCGTATTCTCTGCCAAATCGCAGACCGCCTCATAAATGGCGCGTGCATCCCGGACCGGCACCAGCACGCCGGTCTGACCGGCCTCAATCGCATCCCGGCATCCCGGCACGTCGGTCGTAATCACGGCCCGTCCGCAGGCGGCGGCCTCAACCAGTGACTTGGGCAAGCCCTCCCGGTATGACGGCAGCACCACAATATGAGAATCGGCATACAGCGCAGCAATATCGCTGCGCTCGCCCAGCCATTGCACGCGCTCGCCCCAGGCGTTGGCCTCTTGCTGCGTGACCGATGCCGGGTTGCCCGGATCGGGGTTGCCCACCACAAGCCAGCGATAGGGCTTGCCATCGCGTCGCGACATGTCGGCCGCTTCCACATATTCCAGCACGCCTTTGTCGCGCAGCAGCCGCGCCACAAAAATAATCCGGACCGGCAGCGGTGGCTCAGGCGCCGCGGCATACTGTTCAAGATCCACACCCGAGCCGCGAATCATCACCACCTGTTCATCTCTGACTGCGCCAATATGGCTCAGGATATCGCGATCATTGCGGTTCTGGAAAATAACACGGCTGTTACGATGCCCCAGCGCAAAGCGATAGAGCTGCTGGGTAATCAACCTGACCCAGTCAATGCCCTTGTGCTCGCGCGTAAAAATAAACCCCAGGCCCGAGATCGCAGAGACCACGCCCTTCACACCCGCAAGCCTTGCGGCAATGCCGCCGTACAACACGGGTTTGATCGTGACCAGATGCACAATATCGGGCCGCACCCGCCGGAATAACTGATAGATGGCGTAAAGCGTTTTGAGTTCGGCCAGCGGGTTCATGCCGCTGCGCGACATCGGCAACACATGGTGCGTCAGTCCATGGGATTTGATGGCCTGCACGGCGGCGCCGTCCATGGTCGCCACGCTGACCTCATAGCCCTGTTCCTTTGCCGCCAGTGCGATGGGCAAACGATGCGACAGAAAAAAGGCAGGATTATTCACCACAAACATCAGGGAGCGGGGCGAATTCTGCTGTGTCATAGTACTGGGTCCCTATTCGTTGAATCAGCGCGCATCGGCAACCATCGCCCGCCAGGTCTGTTCATATCGTTCAATCATCTTGGGCAGGCTGAACTCCTGCAGCACCCGGGCACGCACCCTTGCGGCGATCACGTCACGGCCCTGCGCATCGATGGCGGCAAACGCCTGGCCGATCGCGTCGGCCAGCGCTGTCGGGTTCTGCGGCGGCACCACCCAGCCGGTCTCACCGACAATCACGGCGGCATCGCCAACATCGGTCACCACACCAGGGACGCCGCAAGCCATTGCCTCGGCCACCACGTTCGGAAAGCCCTCTGCCAGGCTGGAAAGCACATGTACATCAAGTGCATTCATGACCGCGGGCACATCATCGCGCATGCCCAGCAGAATGACCTGATCGACCACATCGGCCTCGCGCAACCATTGCATCAATTGAGCGTTGTCGGTATCCAGCCCTTTGCCGACCAGCACACAATGCAGGGCCAGCCCGTTTTTCTTGCACTGGGCCAGCGCGGCAATCAGGCTGCGATGGTCCTTGAGCGGATTAAAGCGCGCCACAAAACCGATCACCCGCGCATCGGGCGCCAGTTGCCACT
>Ga0308157_10003236_pt1 | contig 24215 bp, 17 predicted proteins | sample PhyBR1_FD_201035 | JGI IMG/M metagenome (GOLD analysis project Ga0308157, IMG submission 201035) | Phyllosphere microbial communities from UC Gill Tract Community Farm, Albany, California, United States - DLSLB.R1 | ecosystem: Host-associated > Plants > Phyllosphere > Unclassified | place: USA...
GGAGCATCAAGGTGCCGGTCGTGGCGCGCTGGCAGCGCGGCAAGGACAACTTCGACGGTTACCGCGCCTACACGCCAAGCCTGATGGACTTCCCGGTGGCCGAGGCGATGCGCACCGCGCTGGCGGATAAAAAAGGCGGCAACGTGTTCTCGGATGTGTATGAGACGCTGTCGCTCGACTACCTGTATCCGGAGCCGGGCAACCTGGTCCTGTTCGCCGACAACCACGACATGTCGCGCATCTACAGCGTCGCCGGCGAAGACTTCGACAAGTACAAGATGGCGATGGTGTTCATGATGACGGCGCCGCGCATTCCGCAGTTCTACGTGGGTGACGAGCTGCTGTTTACCAGCCCGACGAAAGACCGCGACGACGCCAGCTACCGCATCCCGTTCCCGGGCGGCTGGGCCGGCGACAAGGTCAACGCCTTCACCGGCACGGGCCTGAAGGACAAGCCGCGCGCGGCGCAGGCGTTTGTGCGCAAGCTGGCCAACTGGCGCAAGGGCCAGCCGGTGATCCACAGCGGCCGCATGATGCATTACGGGCCGCAGAACAATACCTATGTCTACTTCCGCTATAACGCGGACAAGAAGGTGCTGGTCGCCTTCAACAACAACGCGAAAGAAATGGCGCTCGATGTGGACCGCTTCCGCGAAATGCTCACGGGCGTGACCAGCGGCGTGGATGTCCTGACCGGCAAGACGTTCGACCTGCGCTCGAAGCTCACGCTGCCTCCAGGTGCTTCCGTGATTTTGGAGCTGGAGGCAGCGCGATGATGCGCAGCGCCATCGCACTGGCCGCCCTCCTCGCCTGCGGCGCCGCCCACGCGCAGTCAGATGCCGCGTTGTTCGTGCGCGGCGCGTTCAATGGCTGGGGGACGGCCGATGCGCTGGCGCCCAAGGGCAAGGGCATCTACCAGGCCGACATCGCTGTCGCGCCGGGCAACCACGCCTTCAAGCTTGGCAGCAGCGACTGGGCTGCCGAGTGGGTCATCGATCCGGACAAGAGCGTCAATGTGGCGCCCGATACCGCGTACCAGCTCGAACGCCTGTCGGGGCCGGAGACCTTTCTTTTCGTGCGCACCTCCGGCACCTACCGCTTCACGCTGGACGCGAGCGACCCGGCCAAACCGGCGCTGAAGGTCACGCGTCTTCCCGATGCCGACCGTGCCAACGCGCCCGATCCGCATGCGGGCCACGCTGCGGTGGTTACGCAAGCCTGGCCAACGTGGGACAGCAAGACCGAGACGGTGCGCTACTCGACGCCGGATGCGCAGGCGCTGCTCCGCCAGTATGTCCAGTCGAGCACCATGAGCTTGCGCGATCCCGGTCCGCAGCATGTGGCGTACGCCGAACAGGAAGGCTTGCCGCGCGCCCGCACCGGCAACCTCGCCTTCGATGCGCTGTTCGCGCTGGCCGGCGCCGAGATGCGCCTCAATTCGGTCAGCCAGATCAAGGACGGCAACTACAACGGCGGCAACGCCATCGATTGCGACTGCTTCTCCACCGGCGAGAAGTGGGCGTATGTCTGGACGCGCGACCTGTCGTATGCGGCCGACCTGGGCCTGGCCCTGCTCGACCCGCAGCGCGTGCGCAATTCGCTCGATTTCAAACTCTCGGGCTGGCGCGCCGGGGTCACGCCGGTGGCGCAGATTCCTGCCACAGCGAGCGGCCTGCAGATCGTGCAGGACACCGGCAGCGGCGGCAGCTGGCCGGTCAGCACCGACCGCCTGACATGGGCCTTCGCGGCCGAGGAAACGCTGCGCACGCTGCCCGCTGCCGAGCGCGCGGCATTCGCCAGCAAGGCTCTGGCGGCGCTGTCGAACACACTCGAGATCGACCGCGTGGCGGCATATGACGCGGCCACGGGCCTGTACACCGGCGAAGAATCATTCCTCGACTGGCGCGACCAGACCTACGCCGCGTGGATACCGGGCGACCTGGCGTCGATGGCCAGTTCAAAGGCGCTGTCGACCAACGTCGTCATCTTCCAGGCGCTGAAGCTGGCGGCGCAACTGGCGCGCGAACAGCGCGATGCGGCCAGGGCCGCGCGCTACACGCGTTGGGCATCGGAGCTGAAACGCGCGATCAACAAGGAGCTCTGGCTGGCCGACGAAGGCATGTACAGCAGCCTCACCGCCGGTCATCTGGACGGTGCGCCGCTGCACAAGTTCGACTGGCTCGGCCAGGCGCTGGCGATTGTCAGCGGCGTGGCCGACGACAGGCAAACAGCATCGATCCTGGCCCGCTATCCGCATGGCCCGATGGGCGCGCCGGTGATCTGGCCGCAGCAGATCGGCGCGCCGGTGTACCACAACCGCGCCATCTGGCCCTTCGTCACCGCGTACGGCTTGCGCGCCGCGGTGCAGGGCAAGAACGCAGCGGTGGCCGATGCCGCCTACGCAACGCTGATGCGCGGCGCGGCGGTGAACCTGTCGAACATGGAGAACCTCGAGTGGTTGTCGGGCCAGCCGCTGCTGCTCGACGAGACCACCCCGGCGCTGAGTGGCCCCGTGATCAACTCGCGGCGCCAGTTATGGTCGGTCGGCGGGTATCTGGGCATGGTGATCGACAATGTATTTGGCGTGCGCGTGCAGGACGACGGCATTGCGCTGCGGCCGTTCGTGACGGCCAAGCTGCGGCGCGAGACCTTTGGCGCGACGAACGAGATTGCCTTGCACGACCTGCGCCTGCACGGCAAGCGCATCGACGTGGTCCTGCGCCTGCCGCCAGTGGCCGAGGGCGACGGCTATCACCGGGTCGAGCGCATTCTGCTCAACGGCAAGCAGGTCGGGGACACACTGCGTACGGGTGATTTGCAGGCCGGGAACCGCATCGAGATCGTGCTGGGCAAGCTCGTCGCCGGGGCACAGGGCATTCGCCGCGTTCAAGCCAATCCGTATGAAGAATCGTCCGTCACGTTCGGGCCGCGCGAACCGGTGATCGAGGCGCTGACGCGTGCATCGTCCGGCGCCGTGGGGTTGACGATCGGCGCGAATGGCAATGCGGCGGGTGTGACCTACCGCGTCTACCGCGACGGCAAACTGGTGGCCGACAAGCTGCCGGCCGGCGCCTGGACCGACGACAAGGCCGGCGTGGCGTCGTGCTATGCGGTGGAGGCGCGCTTTGCGGACAGTGGCAATGTCAGTCACCACAGCCAGCCCCGCTGCATCGATGCAGTCGCTGGCACGGGCGTCGACATCGGCGTTACCGACGCGCGCGTGACGTCGAACCTGACGACCACGGCGCCGGATGCGCGCTTCGCGCTGCCCGCGATCCGCGACTGGGGCCGGCCGCAAGACCGCTTTGCGGTGGACGGGATGCGCGTCGAAAGCACCGGTGATTACCGGATCCAGGTGCGTTATCACAATGGTGCGAACCAGGTAAATCTGGGAATCAGCGGCGGCGTGAAGTGGCTGGCGTTGAAGAACAGCGCCGGCAAGGTCGTGGCCCAGGGCGTGATCCAGTTGCCGCATGCGCCGCTGTTCAAGGGCGCAACGCCAACCGTGTATTCAACGCCGCTGGCCGCGCGCCTGCAGGCCGGCAGCTACCGCGTGGAGATGACGGACTTCTACAATATGAGCTACCTGGAAAGCAACCGCACCTTCACGGGCGCGGGCGGCGCCGAACCGGCCAACCGGTTCGACATCCATGGCGTGCGCTTGCTGCGGGTGAAATAGGCCGGCTGGCTCAGGCAGCGGCATCCGTTGTGGCGGCCGCTGCCTGTGGCGGCGCCAGCAGCAGCTTGAGGCGACCTTCCAGCACCCGGAACTCGAACGGCGTCGCCATCTTGCTGACCTCGCCATCGACGGCGACCTTCAGGCGCTTGCGCCCGTACAGCGACGGCGTGCGCACGGTCATGCGCTTGAACGAGAACGCCACGACGTCGTCGGCGTTGCCCAGTTTGCCGAGCGCACCGCGCACGAGCAGGCCCAGCAGCCCGAGTTTACCCATCGGCTTGGGCGCCAGCGCCGCCAGTTCGCCCTCCTCGACCGCATCGGTCAATTGCTGCATGCCGACCTGCTCCATCTGCAGCCGGTTGTTCCCCACGAACAGCGTCGTCGTACGCAAACGCTGCTCTTTACCATCGAGCTCGAGCCGGATCTGCAGGTGGCGGTGCGCGCGCAGCGCCATTTTGATGGCCGACAGAAACGCGACCACCCGGCTGCGTCCGAACTCGCGCTTGTCGTGCTCGCGCTCTTCAAGCAGTGCCGGGTACAGGCCGACACTCGCATTGACCAGGAATATCTTGTCGTTGAGCATACCTACCTGTACCGGCTTGATCTTGCCGCGCAGCAGCGCGTGCACGGCCTCGGCCAGATCTTCCGGAATCCCGTGGGTGCGTCCGAAATAGTTGAAGGTGCCCTGCGGCAGCACGCCGAACGGACACCCTGCCAGCACCGCCTGGTGCGCGACCGTGTTGATGGTGCCGTCGCCGCCAGCGGCCACCAGCACGCCACCGCTGGCAACCGCCTTGGCAGCCATGTCCTTGGCGATCTGTTCGATGCGCTCGGGCTCGTCCACCACTTCCAGATGGCACACGCGGCCACCGGCGTCCATGACCTCGTTGATCGTGGAGATGCGCATCTCGGTTTCGGAATGACCCGATCCCGCGTTCAGAACAATGAAGAAAGGAGCGTCAGGTAGCAACTCGGTGGCTGGCATCGCAGGGTCGATTCGGTAAGAGTGGTTGATCGAGAATGCAGCCATCGTATCACCGGCATTGACGCCGCTGGGTGCGTTACACAACGCTCGCGTGCAGGGGCCAGGACCCTGAGCGCAGGTTAGGAACCATGAGCGAATTTCATCGTTGGATGAGATAACATCACTTTTATTCAATCGACTCGCTGGTCATAATCGACGGACCGGGCACACACAGGTGTGCTCTCAATCCCGGAGCAGCTGGCTATGATGAATGAAGATTTTACGTTTGCGATCAAGACCGTTCGGTTCGATGAACATTACCGCCCAGCCGATGGCACGCGGATCACGACCAATTTCGCGAACCTGGCCAGAGGGGAACATCGGCAGGACAATCTGCGCAAGGCCTTGAACATGATGGACGCGCGTTTCAATGCGCTGGCCCAGGCGGACAATCCCAGGGGCGATCGTTATGCCCTCGAACTCGATATCGTGTCGGTCGAGATGGCGTTGTCGGCCGAAGGCGGTGGTGATGCGTTCCCGCTGATCGAAATACTGAAAACCACGATCGTCGATCGCGAGACCAACCAGCGCATCGAAGGCATCGCGGGAAATAATTTTTCTTCGTACGTGCGCGATTATGACTTCAGCGTCCTGCTGTCGGATCACAACAAGGATCGACAGGATTTTGGCGTCCCGGATAACTTTGGCGACCTGCACGGAAAGCTGTTCCAGTGCTTCATTGCCTCGGCGGCGTACAAGGAACATTTCGGCAAGCCGCCGGTGATCTGCCTGAGTATTTCAACCAACAAGACGTACCACCGCGCCGACCATCAACATCCTGTATTGGGCGTGGAATACATCCAGGATGAACCCTCCCTGACCGACCAATACTTCAGCAAGATGGGATTGAAGGTGCGCTACTTCATGCCGCCCAACAGCGTTGCGCCACTTGCCTTCTATTTTGTCGGCGATCTGCTGGGCGACTTCACCGATCTGGAATTGACAGGCACGGTCAGCACAATGGAGGCGTTCCAGAAGATCTACCGGCCCGAGATCTATAACGCCAATGCTTCGGCAGCGAAACACTTTCAGCCGAAATTGAAACATCAGGATTATTCACTGACGCAGATCGTGTACGACCGGGAAGAGCGCAGCCAGCTCGCCGTCAAGCAGGGGAAATTTGCTGAAGAACATTTCATCAAGCCATACCAGCCAATCCTCGAGCGCTGGGCAGCCAGCTACACCTTCTGACGACCAAACACGCAAAGCGATCTGACATGAAAAAATTGTTACCCACTTCAACCGCCGGCAGCCTGCCGAAACCCGCCTGGCTCGCAGAGCCAGAGACCCTTTGGTCGCCCTGGAAACTGCAAAACGAGGAACTGGTCGAGGGCAAACAGGATGCATTGCGCCTGTCACTCGAAGACCAGCAACAGACAGGCATCGATATCGTCAGCGATGGCGAGCAGACGCGCCAGCATTTCGTCACGACCTTCATTGAACACCTGAGCGGTGTCGACTTCGAGAAGCGCGAGACGGTCAGGATCCGCAATCGTTACGATGCCAGCGTACCGACCGTGGTGGGCGCCGTGAGCCGCCCGAAGCCGGTATTCGTCGAGGATGCCAAATTTTTGCGCCAGCAAACGAACAAGCCGATCAAATGGGCCCTGCCCGGCCCGATGACCATGATCGACACGCTCTACGACAGCCACTACAAAAGCCGTGAAAAGCTGGCCTGGGAATTCGCAAAAATCCTGAACCAGGAGGCGCGCGAGCTGGAAGCGGCCGGTGTCGACATCATCCAGTTCGACGAACCGGCCTTCAATGTGTTTTTCGATGAGGTCAATGACTGGGGCATCGCCACGCTGGAGCGGGCAATCGAGGGCCTCAAATGCGAAACCGCGGTCCACATTTGCTATGGCTACGGCATCAAAGCCAATACGGACTGGAAAAAGACGCTGGGATCGGAGTGGCGCCAGTATGAATCCATCTTCCCGCAGCTGCAGAAATCGAACATCGATATCGTCTCGCTGGAATGCCACAACTCGCATGTTCCGATGGATCTGCTGGAACTCATTCGCGGCAAAAAGGTGATGGTTGGTGCGATTGACGTGGCCAGCAATATTATCGAAACGCCGGAAGAAGTTGCCAATACCTTGCGCAAGGCGCTGAAGTTCGTCGACGCCGACAAGCTGTGCCCTTGCACCAACTGCGGAATGGCGCCGTTGTCGCGGCACGTCGCGAAAGCCAAATTGGCTGCACTCAACGCAGGCGCAGAGATCATTCGACGGGAACTGTCGGCTTGATTTGGTGATGTGACAGAGTCATGCAGGCCGAGTGCGGACAGTGCATTCCTACACTCGCGCCAGCTTCGGGACTATTCGTGCGCTGAAGATACCTGACTATGATGAGGCCATATTTCATGACAAGGAGACCAGCATGGCAATGCAAAATGAAGACAATGACGTCCAGGCAAATCCTGACCAACGGCGCACGGATGACGGTACCGGCAGCGACGCCGCCGCAGGCGAACCAGCCGCAACTGAAGACGACCAGCAGGCCGCGATGCCGCCGAGTGAGACCGACGACGACCAGTACGACCAGGGCACGGTGCAGCGCGAGAGCTGAATATCGTTGTTCAAATGGTGGCGGCCCTGCGGCTGCTACCCGGTTCCAATTGGGTCACAGGCTCCACTCGGGATCAATCCAATCGGGGTCAGGTCTGACATTCAGACACGAGCTAAACAATAGGTCTATCCGTGATAGCCCTCGTGAAGGACCAAGGTAGAGTCCGGGTCCAAATGTCAGACCTGACCCTCACATCTTGGCCCTCACATCGTGTTGGCCGCCCAGCGCAGGATAGCAGGGTGTTGAGCTTAGGAAATTAGGGACTGTCACCACAGGCAGGAAACAACCCAAAGCAGGCAGTTACAGCTCGGCTTGATGCTCAGTCGGGCATTGCCTCAACGTTTTCCCCAAACTTGGCGAACTCATGAAATATGTCATCGAGATAAGTAGCCAGGTCTTGCGCTACCAAGTTCGACGGGATCACCACATCGTTCAGCCGCGCTCGCTTTCCCAGCTCTGAACGATACACAACCCAGAATTCGTTCTCACGTCGCACGTCTACTTGAAAGCGACCGTAAATGTTGAATTTCATCGTGCCATTCCTCGTGGTAAGCGATTAGATAGCGTTACAAATCAACGGTCTGCTCTTGGCCGGCCCCAGACATCGGGATCATCGTAGCAGGTTGCCAAGATCGAAAATGCCACGAATGACCGGTTTCTACCCGCGAGGCACATACAACCGCATCCGCAGCATCCTTCACCCGCCCGGCGCGTCGTCAGCCGTCGGCCAGTGATCCGGATCCTGCAGCAACTGATACATCACATAGGCGTCGATATAGCCCAGGCGCTTGTGGCGAAACGCCTTGGGCAGCGTGCCGACAATCGAAAACCCCAGCTTTTTCCACAGGCCGATAGCCGGCCCATTGGTGCTGACCACATGGTTGAATTGCATCGCCAGATAGCCGCGGCTGCGCGCTTCGGCCAGGCTGTGCTGCCCCATCGCGCGGCCCACGCCAGCGCCTTGCGCCGCCGGGTTGACCATGTACGAGGCATTGGCCACGTGGTGGCCGCGCCCGACCTGGTTCGGCACCAGGCGGTACATCCCCAACACCCGGCCGCCCGGGCTCACCGCGACAAAACTGCCAACGCCCTCGCCCAGCCAGTAGTGGTAACCGGCTTCGCGGGACGTCGCCGTGCTGAAGACATAGGTTTCACCTGCCTCGATATGGGCGCAAAAAATAGCCCAGATCGACTCGAAATCGGCGTCGAGCGCAGGACGGATAACAAGATCTTTCACAACAATCTACGGGAATGCCAGGACAGGGCGGTCCGCTATTTTGCCTGAAAATACACGAATTATCACGCGCTATATTGACAGTTTAGCCACGGCCGAGGCGGAAGTCGGCGCTGTCGGGCCGGCCCGGCAGATGCAGGCGGCTGGCGGCCGCTGGCGCTTCGGCCACGACCTGGCCGCGCCGTAACACGAAGCGGCGCGGAGCGCGCAGGCGGATCGCTTCCACCGTCGAGCCGGCGTCGAGGATGACCAGATCGGCGTGACAGCCGGGCGCCAGGCCGTAGCCGTCGAGCCCGAGGATGCGCGCGGGCGTCTCGGTAATGGCGGTAAAGCACGACTGCATCGCTTCCAGCCCCGTCATCTGCGCCACGTGCAGGCCCATGTGCGCCACCTCGAGCATGTCGCCCGAGCCCATGCCGTACCACGGATCAAGTACGCAATCGTGGCCGAAGGCAACGTCGACGCCGGCCGCCATCAGCTCGGGCACGCGCGTCATGCCACGCCGCTTCGGGTAGGTGTCGTTGCGGCCCTGCAGCGTGATGTTGATGAGCGGATTGGCGATCGCCGCCACGCCGCTCTCGGCAATCAGCGGGATCAGCTTGCTCACGTAATAATTGTCCATCGAGTGCATCGACGTCAGGTGCGAGCCGGCCACCCTGCCCTGCAGCCCCAGGCGCTGCGTTTCATAGGCCAGGGTTTCGATATGGCGCGACATCGGATCGTCGCTCTCGTCGCAGTGCATGTCCACGCGCAGGCCCCGCTCGGCCGCGAATTCGCACAGCAGTCTGACGGATTCGGCGCCCTGCGCCATCGTGCGCTCGAAGTGGGGAATGCCGCCTACGACATCCACGCCCATGTCGATCGAACGCTTCAGGTTCTCGAACGCATTGGCGCTGCGCAGCAGGCCGTCTTGCGGAAACGCGACCAGTTGCAGGTCGAGATACGGCGCCACACGGCGCTTGACTTCCAGTAGCGCCTCGACCGCCAGCAGCCGGTCGTCGCACACGTCGACGTGGGTGCGGATCGCCAGCAGGCCGCGCGCCACCGCCCAGTCGCAATAACGCAACGCACGCTCGATCAGCGCATCCTGGCTCAGCTGCGGTTTCAGCTCGCCCCACAGCGCGATGCCTTCCAGCAAGGTGCCGCTCTGGTTGACGCGCGGCAGGCCATAGCTCAGCGTCGCATCCATATGGAAGTGCGCATCGACAAACGGCGGGCTGACCAGGTCGCCGGCGGCGTCGATCTCGCGCACGCCCCGTGCGGCCAGTTGCGGCGCCAGCGCCGCGATGCGGCCGTCCAGAATGCCGATGTCGATGCCGGTGCGGCCATCGGGCAGCGTGGTATTGCGGATCACGAGGTCCATGGTGACTCCATTGAATGGTTGTCCGATTGTAGCAACTGTGGCACAACCGTATGGCAATGCTGCAACGCAATATCATCCGCGCCGAATAAGCGACCAACGTTCATTGCACCGGCCAACAATCGTGGGTACACTGACTTTATTGCAGCGCGCCATACTTGATAGATAGGAAACTTCATGACCTCACTCTCCGAGCAGTTGTCCGCAGCACCCAACAATTACCTGACTGCACCGATGAACGCTCAGCTCACGGTGCTCAATGCACTGGCCACCCAGGCAATCGACAGCGCCAGCCGCATCACGGCGCTCAATCTGACCACGTCCCAGGAAGTCCTCGAGCGCTCGGCGCAGACGGCCCGCCAGCTGATCGGCGCGCGCGATGCGCGTGACCTCGCCGTGCTGCGCAGCCATGCCGAAGAACAGGTGCACAGCCTGTTTGCGTATAGCCGCGAATTGCTCGGTATCGCTGTCGGCGCCCAGCCATTCCTGCTGCGCAGCGCGACGCCGGCACCGGCACCGGTCGCTGAGATGGCGCCGGTCGCCGAGATGGCACCTGTCGCCGAGATGACGCAGGCCGTTGTCGATGCCGGCAAGGCCACTGCCGACACCGTGCAGGCAGCAGCCGAGCGCACGATCGATGCAGTTGCAGCGGCGCCAACGCCAGAACCCGTCGCCGTCGCCCCGGTGCCGGTTGCCGAAGCGCCCGAGCCGGAAGTCGACGCAGCGCCACAGGCAGAGGCGGCGCCGCAGCCTGCCCCGACCATCGAAGCCGTGGCCGGCATGCTGCAGGAACCAGCACCCGATGACGCGGCGCTCAACGTGCTGTCCAGCCCTGCGGCGGCCAAGCCCACGCCGATCGCCCAGGCTGCCGGCAACGGCGCCGTCCTGGCGGCAACGCCACCGGCGCCAGCGGCCGCGACGATCGAGCGACGCGACCCGGACGCCCCTGCCACGGTGGCCACGCCACGCCGGCGCCGCAAGTAACGGGCACCTGACGCCACAGCCAGGACGGCAGTAGACAAGCGGCCACCACGGGCCCGCGCTGCGCCAACTAGGCAAAACGACTACACTAGCGGGCTCTGGCCCGCTTTTTTTTTCGGGCGCAACCGCAAGGAATTCGAATGAGTTTGTCCAGGCTGATCGGCGGCTTCGTGCGCCGTCATTGGCAATCCTATGCCTCGTCGGCCGTGATGCTCGTCGGCGTCGCGATCTGTACGGTTCTCATCCCCCGCAAGGTCGGCGCACTGGTCGACGCGCTCGCCAACAACCGCCTCGGCGAACAGGACCTCCTGCTCGGCATCGCCCAGGTTCTCGGCCTGGGTGTGGCCATTTACGTGCTGCGCGTGTGCTGGCGCATCCGCCTGTATTCGGCGGCCTACCAGCTCGGCGTCGAGCTGCGCACGCGCCTGTATGCGCGCCTGGCCGCGCAAGGCCCCGCCTTCTACCAGCGCCAGCGCACCGGCGACCTGATGGCGCTGGCCACCAATGACATCGACGCCATCGAGATGGCCGCCGGCGAAGCCCTGCTGGCCGCGTTCGACGGCACGCTCACGCTGGTGATGGTCCTCGGGATCATGACGCTGGGCGTCGACTGGCGCCTGGCGCTGGTCGCGCTGCTGCCGTTCCCGTTGATGGGACTCGCGTTCTGGTACATCTCGACCCACATCCAGAAGGCCGAGGGCGATGCGCTCAAGGGTTTCTCGAAGCTGAACGACCATGTGCAGGAGTCGCTGTCGGGCGTGCGCACGCTGCGCGCCCTCGGCCTCGAAGCGCGCAGCAGCACCCAGTTCGGCGTGCTGACGGCCAATGCGGCCGAGGCCAGCCTCACCGCGCAGAAATGGGAAGCGGCCTACGAACCAGCGGTTGGCCTGGCGCTGACTGCCGCCACCGGCCTGACGCTGGGCCTGGGCGGCTACCTGGTCTGGCAGAACGAACTGACGGTCGGCGCGCTGACCAGCTTCACGATGTACCTGGGCCAGCTGATCTGGCCCATGTTCGCCGCCGGCTGGGTGGTCACGCTGATCGAACGGGGCCGCGCCGGCATGGCGCGCCTGCAGCCGCTGCTCGAGGCGCCGCTGTCGGTCGAAGACGCCGGCACGATCGACCAGGTGGGCCAGGGCCCGCTGGTGCTCGAAGGCGTCACGTTCACGTATGGCATAAACGGCGCTGGCCAAGACGGCGCGGCCGCTGACGACACGGCGCAGGCGCCCGCCCTCTCCGGCGTGTCCGTCACGCTCGAACCCGGCCAGACGCTGGGCCTCGTCGGCCCGACCGGCTCGGGCAAATCGACGCTGCTGCGCGTGCTGCTGCGCCAGGCGACGCCGCAACAGGGCCAGGTGCGCTGGGCCGGGCAGCCGCTCGACGCCTATCGCCTGAGCGCCCTGCGCAGCGCCACCAGCTGGGTGCCGCAAGAGTCGTTTTTGTTCTCGTCCACGATTGCCGAGAACATCGCGCTGGCCCGGCCTGACGCCACGCGCGCCGAGATCGAAGGCGCGGCGCGCATGGCCGCCATCCACGACGACATCCTGCGCTTCCCGTACGGGTACGACACCCCGGTCGGCGAAAAAGGCATCACGCTCTCGGGCGGTCAGCGCCAGCGCGTGGCGATTGCCCGTGCGCTGCTGGCCGACAATCCGCTGCTTCTGCTCGACGACGCGCTGTCGGCAGTGGACACCGGCACCGAAACGCGCATCCTCGAACACCTGGCCGAGCTGCGCCGTGCGCGGCCGGAACGCGCCGCCATCATCGCCAGCCACCGCCTGTCGGCAGTGGTCGGGGCCGACCACATCGTGGTGCTGCGCGCCGGACGCGTGATCGAAGCAGGTACGCACGACGAACTCTTGCTGCTGGACGGCTGGTATGCCAGCCAGTGGCGCTATCAACAACTGGAGGCCAGCCTTGACGCAACCTGAAGCAACGCTGGACACGGCCGACGCATCCACCACCACCACGCCGCCGCCCAACCTTGATAACAGCCTGGAACGCGGCGTGATGCGCGACCAGGCCAAATTGGCCACGCGCCTGCTGCGCCGCGCCGCCGCGCCCGAACAGCGCCACCTGATCATCGCCACACTGTGGCTGATCCTGGCGGCGGCCTTCGAAGTGGTCGGCCCGCTGCTGGGCAAGGCGCTGATCGACGACCACCTGCTGCCGCGCAATCTCGACTGGCCGCAGATGGCCCTGCTGCTGGGCGGCCTGGTGGTTACCGGCTGGGTGTCGAGCTGGGTGCGCTACCTGCAGCTGATCCGCCTGTCCGGCGTGGCGATGCGCTCGGTGCAGCGCCTGCGCGAATGGGTTTATGGCCATGTGCTGCGCCTGCCGATGGCCTTCTTCGACCGCGCCATCACCGGTCAGCTGGTCAGCCGCGTGACCAACGACACCGAGGCCGTCAAGACGCTCTATATCCAGGTCCTGTACGTCATGCTCGACAACTCGATCGTCCTGATCGGCACGATGGTCGCGATGGCCTGGCTCGACTGGCGCCTGATGCTGATCGTGCTGTTGCTGGTGCCGGCGGTGGTCGGCATCGTCTGGCTGTATCAGCGCCTGTCGGCGCCGGCCGTCACCCGTGCGCGCGCCCTGCGCAGCGACATCAATGCGCAGATGGCCGAGTCGATCGGCGGCATGACCGTGCTCCAGGCCAGCAATGCCGAGCTGCGCTTCGGTGAACGCTTCCTGGTTACCAACCGCACCCACTACACGGCGCGCCTGGCCGAGCTGCGCGCCAACGCCTTCCTGCTGCGCCCTGCGCTGGATCTGCTCAACGTGGCGCTGCTGGCGCTGGTGATCTTCGCATTTGGCCAGCGCGAGATCGGCGCGGTCGAAGTGGGCGTGCTGTACGCGTTCGTCAGCTACATCGCGCGCGTCGTCGAGCCGCTCATCCAGATCACGATGCAGTTCAGCGGCCTGCAGCAGGCGGTGGTCGCGGCCGCGCGCGTGAACACGCTGCTCGACGAAGCCGGCGCGCCCGAACATGACGTGGACCGCATCCACGGTCAGAATGCGTTTTCGCCCGATGCACCGGCAGTGAGCGTGCGCAATGTCGAATTTGCGTACGTGCCCGGCCAGCCGGTGCTGCACGACCTGTCGCTGGACGTTCCGCAAGGCGCGTTCTTCGGCATCGTCGGCCACACGGGCAGCGGCAAGTCGACGCTGCTGTCGCTGCTGCTGCGCTACTACGTCGTCGAACAGGGCAGCATCGAGATCGGCGGCGTGCCGCTGGCGAAGATCGGCAACGAGCGCTTTCGCAACGAAGTGGGCCTGGTGCCGCAAGACCCGTTCATCCTGGCCGCCAGCGCGCGCGAAAACATCGACATGGGCCGCGGCCTGCCGCTCGAACGCCTGATGGATGCGGCGCGCGCGGCGCATGCGCACGATTTCATCAGCGCGCTCGAACAGGGTTACGACACGCAGCTGGGCGAAGGCGGCTCGCGCCTGTCGTCGGGCCAGAAGCAGCTGATCGCCATTGCCCGCGCACTGGCGGGCGAGCCGCGCATCCTGCTGCTCGACGAAGCGACGTCGCGCATCGACAGCGCCACCGAACAGGTGGTGCAACAGGCACTCGAAGAACTGCGCGGCAAGGTGACCATCATCGCCATCGCGCACCGCCTGTCGACGATCCGCGACGCCGACCGCATCATCGTGCTCAACCACGGCAAGATCACCGAGGCCGGGCCGCACGAAGAACTGATGCGCATCGAGGGCGGCCTGTACCAGCGCCTGTATCTGCTGCAGCAGATCGCCCTCTAGGCCGGTACGCGCCGACAGTGCGTGCGATTTGCCCGTCCCGGCTTATGATGACGGTTCATCATCACTGCACGCGATCATGACCTTACAACCGGCCGCAGTTCCCTCGTTCAACCAGCCGGGCCGCATGGCCCGGCGCCTGCGTGAGCATGACTGGAGCGTCTCGACGCTGGGGCCGCGCGCCACCTGGCCGCACAGCCTGAACCTGGCCCTGAACATCTGCCTCGACTCGCATTTCCCGATCGCGATCTGGTGGGGACCCGATCTGATCCAGTTCTACAACGATGCCTACCAGCCGATCATCGGCGACGAAAAGGACGTCACCGGCTTCGGCGGACCGGCGTTCGAGTCATGGCAGGAAATCTGGGACACCATCGGCCCCATGGTCGGGCAAGTCATGCAACAGGGCGAAGCCGTCAGGGGCGAGGACCTGCCGCTCTGGATCCGCCGTAACGGCGTGCTGGGTCTCGCGCATTTCACGTTTTCGTACAGCCCGATTCGCGACGACAGCGGCGCCGTGCTCGGCATGTTCACGGCAGCCGTCGAAACCACGGCGCGCATGGACCTCGAACGGCGCCAGGCGTTTCGCCTGAAGCTGGCGCAGGACCTGCGCCAGATGCCGGGCCCGGATGCCGCGATGCAGGCGGCCAGCCTGGCGCTCGGCGACTACCTGGACGCGCCGTTCGTGCGCCTGGGCGCCATCGACGCGGCCACGCGCTCCGTGGTCCTCCAAACGGCCACGCCGGACGGCGCCGCGCTGACGATCGCGCTGGACGGCCCGCGCGCCGCCTGGCACACGGCGCTCGATGGGGGTGCGCCCGTGCGGCTCGACGACCTGCGCGATCAGGCGCCCGTCCCCGGCATCGCCTCGCTGCTGATGTTGGCGGCCATCGAGGATGGCAGCGTCGGCACGGTGCTGGTCGCCGGCAAACACGCGCCGTACCGGTGGACCGATGGCGACGTGCTGTCGGCCCGCGAAAGCCTGGACCAGATCGAGGGCGTGCTCAGACGCCTGCGCGCCGAGCAGCTCGTGCGCCAGAACCTGGCCACCGAAATCGAACGCCTGCGCCACATGTTCGACCAGGCGCCCAGCTTCCTGGCCGTCACGCAGGGGCCGCAGCACGTGTTCGACCTGGCCAATGCGGCCTTCGGGTCCCTGGTGGGCGAGCGCGAGATCCTCGGCCTGCCGGTGCGCGCCGCACTGCCCGAGCTTGGGGGTCAGGGCTTCTTCGAACTGCTCGACGAGGTGTATGCCACGGGCGTGCCGTTCATCAGCCGGGGCACGCCGATCAAGCTTCAACGCACGCCGGACGCACCGCTCGACGAACTGATGGTCGATTTCATCTACCAGCCGGTGCTGGACGCCGAAGGCACCGTCTCCGGCATCCTGATCGAAGGCACCGACGTCTCGATGCAGTACAGCGCCCAGGCCGAACTGGTGCGCGAGCGCGACCTGAGCCAGCACGTGTTGTCGAGCATGAAGGAAGGCTTTGCCATCGTCGGCAGCGACCTGACGGTGCGGCAGGTGAACGACGAAGGCGTGCGGCTGGCGCAGCGCCCGCGCGAGGCGATTGTCGGCATGCCGGCCGGCGCCGTCTGGCCCTGGCTCGACGGCGACGCGACCGACGCGCTGTCCGGGCGCGTGCTGGCCAGCCACGCCGCCGAGATCCGGGACGTGCCGTTCGCGTGGCCGGACGGGCGCCAGGCGTGGATGGAACTGCGTATCTACCCGTCGCTCGACGACAGCATGGCGCTGTTCTTCCGCGACATCACCGAGCGCAAGGTGGCGCAGCGCCAGCTGCGCGACGCCGACAAGCGCAAGGACGAATTTCTGGCCATGCTCGCGCACGAGCTGCGCAATCCCCTCGCCCCGATCGGCGCCGCGGCCGACCTGCTGCGCATGGCGCAGCTCGATGAAGCGCGCCTGCGCCAGACGAGCGGCATCATCACCCGGCAGGTCAGGCACATGACAAGCCTGATCAACGACCTGATGGACGTCTCGCGCGTCACGCGCGGCCTGATCACGCTGGAGCACGACATCCTCGACGCCAAGGCGCTGATTGCCGATGCCGTCGAGCAGACCAGGCCCCTGATCGCCGCGCGCCGGCACAGCCTGGACGTGCACACGCCGCACGAACCGGCCTTCGTGCGCGGTGACCAGAAGCGCCTCGTGCAGGTGCTGGCCAACCTGCTGGGCAATGCGGCCAAGTACACGCCGGAAGGTGGCGAGATTGCCGTGTCGCTGGAAGTACGCGGGGCGCTCGTGCGCTTCACGGTGCGCGACAACGGTATCGGCATGGCGCCGTCACTGATTGCCAGCGTGTTCGAGCTGTTCATGCAGGGCGAGCGCACGTCGGACCGCTCGCAGGGCGGCCTGGGCATCGGCCTGGCCCTGGTGCACAGCCTGGTCGAGTTGCATGGCGGCGCCGTGTCGGCGCACAGCGCGGGCCTCGGCCAGGGCAGCGAATTCACGGTCGTGCTGCCGGCCGTGGCGAGCGATGTCGACGCGCTGCCCGCGCCCGCGCACCGCTTGCCGGCGCCCACCGGACCGCGCCTGCGCATCATGGTTGTGGACGACAACGTCGATGCGGCGCAGATGCTGTCGATGTTTCTCGAAGCGGCCGGGCACGACGTGGTCACCGAACACAGTCCGTACGCGGCGCTTGAACGCGCGCGGGTCGACACGGTCGATGTGTTCCTGCTCGATATCGGGCTGCCCGACATGGACGGCTACGAACTGGCACAGCGCCTGCGCCAGCGCGCCGGTGGCGCAGGCGCCACCTTCATCGCGATCACCGGCTACGGCCAGGAGTCCGACCGGGGCTCGAGCATGAACGCGGGCTTTTCGTACCACTTCGTCAAGCCGGTCGACACGCTGGAACTGGCGCGCCTGCTGGCGACGCTGGCCGAAAAGCCGGCCAGGTTCAAGGCCGGCTCCAGTTGACGCAGCCGCCCGGCGCGCCCGCCCCGCTCACCAGCAGCGCGCCGTGCCGGTACAGGGTCAGGTGATCCCGGACCGGGATGGCCATCACGACCACGCCCATCGCGCGGTCGCTCCAGACCAGGCGCCCGTCGACGGCGTCGAGCGCGGCAAACACCTCGCGCGGTCCGGCACCCGGATGAAACACGACCGTGGTGAGATTCTGGCCGGGCGGCGGCACCAGCGCCCAGCCACCGAGGGCCGCGCTGCCGGCGGCCAGCAGCACCAGGGCGGCCACCGAACCGCGCGCACCCGTGCCGCCAGCGCCCGGCCGGCGCAGCCAGCGCAGGCCCAGCACCATTGGCACGATGCCGAACACGACCAGCCAGCCCAGGTCCCACAGCAGCGGATCGGGACTGTCCACGCGGATGCGGTGGATGCCCAGCAGCCAGTGCGACAGCAGCGCATCGATCGCATGCCACGATCCGAAGCCGGCCAGCATGGCGCCCGCCAGAGGCCGGCCCCAGTGCATCGCGCCGCGCCGCTGCGCGCGCCACAGGCCCGCCAGGCCCACGAGCGCAACCACATACATCAGCAGGTGAAAGTAGCCATCCCACAGCACCTGCAGGCGCAGGTCGTCCATGCCGGGCACGAGGCTGAACAGATGGTGCCATTGCAGGATCTGGTGCAGCAGGACGCCGTCGAAAAAACCGCCGAGGGCAAAGCCCAGCGTCCCGCCCCACCTGACCCACGGTGATGTCCACATGGTCGACCTCTACAGGATAAATCGTACGGCCAGTATAGGTGGATGGCCAGGCGGCGCACGCACGCTTGCCTGCGCCGCGTGTGATACTTGGAAACGATGCCGCTGTGTCATTTTTGTGACATTTCATCACAAATTGAATTTCTTGTTTGCAACAGCAATATAATATTCCAAACCAACTTTTGCCGGTTTTCCCCGGTGCGACGAAACCACGGCATGTTCGCTACCCTGCACCGCGCCCTGTCGCGCTCCCGATTCAACGCCGTGGCCTTTGCCCTGTGCATTGCGTCGGCCTGTGCGTTTGCCAGCAACGCCCCGGAGCTCGATGCGCGCCTGGCCGAGATCCGGGAAGTCAACCGCATCGTTCCCGAACGCGCCCTGCCGATGCTCGAAGCCATCGAGGACCAGGCACGCGTGGCACCGCTGCCGCAGCGGATCGAGTTCCTGAACCAGATGGCCGCCGCGCGCCACGGCATGGGCCAGCATGCGCAGGCAGTCGCGCTGGCCAACGAGCTCATTGTCCTGGGACGCCAGCACGATCACACCGGCGCACTGGCCAAGGGCCTTTTGATGCAGGGGTACGCTGCGTTCGCACAGCACCGCCCGGGTGAATCCCACCGCCTGATCTGGGAGGCCGAGAAACTGGCCAACACCACCAACGACATCGACCTGCGCGTGCGCGCCGCGATTTCGTCGGGCGAATCGTATGCCGAGGAAGGCAACCTGCCGCGTGCCCTGCAGGGCCTGCAGAGCGCTGCTGCACTGGCACGCTCGAGCGGCGATCCGATCCATACCGTGATGGCGCTGTATTCACTGGCGCGCCTGTATTTGCAGATGCGCGAACCCGAAAAAGGCTTCGCCGTGCTGGACGAGGCCTACGCCGCCGCGGCCAGCGCCAACTCGCCCGGCCGCACGATGCTGCTCAAGCGGATGGAATACGGCCTGGCGATGGACAGCGGGCAGAATGAGCGCGCGCTGCGCGTGCTGCAGGAAGGCCTGGCGCTCGAGCGCAAGATCGGCGCCAGCAATCGTATTGCCGGTACCCTGGTCAACCTGTCCGACTGGTATCTCAAAACGGGGGACTACCGCAACGCTGTCAGCTACGCCCAGCAGGCGGTCGATGCGGCGCGCCCGCTGAACGATCGCCGGCTCGACGCGATCGCGCACCTGAACCTGGGCCAGGCCTTCCTGGCCACCGGGCGGCTCGTCGAAGGCAAGCGCCATATCGAGGCCGGTATCGCCGGCTATGAAGAAATGGGCGACAAGCCCGAACTGCAAACCGCGCTGGTGGAATACGGCGTGGCGCTGGAGCGCGTGGGCGACCTGCCGGGCGCCCTGAAGGCCTACCACCGCGAGCGCAAGCTGTCGAACGAACTGTTCGAAAAGCGCCGCCAGCAAGCCATGCTCGAGCTGCAGGAAAAATACGAAGCCGAACGCAAGCAGCGCCAGATCGAACTGCTGCGCAGCGAGAACACCATCAAATCAGCCGAGATCGACAACCGCCGCCTGCAGCAGCGTGTCTGGTGGCTGGTGCTCATCGTGATCGCGCTGGCGGCAATCGTGGTGGGTCTCTTGTACCGCAAGGTGCGCCATGCGAACGCACAGCTGCACGCGAAGAACTGGGAACTGAAACAGCAGAGCGTGCGCGATCCGCTCACGGGGCTGTACAACCGCCGCCACTTCCTCGAGTACATGCGCGCGCTGTCCCCATCGTCGCCGGCAGCGGACGGGGTCGATGGCGTCGGCGCGCTGTTCTTGCTCGATGTGGACCACTTCAAGCATATCAATGACACCCACGGCCACGCGGCCGGCGACACGGTGCTGACCACGATCTCGGCCAGCCTGGCCGAGATCCTGCGCGAGACCGACATGATCGTGCGCTGGGGTGGCGAAGAGTTCCTGGCGTTCCTGCCCTCGGTGCCGCGCCATCGGATGGATGAAGTGGCCGCGCGCATCCTGGGCGGCATCAACGCCACCGTCATCGACCATGCCGGCGTGCAGATCACAGTGACCGTGTCGATCGGTTTCGCGCCGTTCCCGCTTGCCATCGGCAAGCAGGCCATGGCCTGGGAACGCGTGGTCAACCTGGTGGACATGGCCCTGTACATGGCCAAGTCGCATGGCCGCAACCGTGCTTACGGCGTGCGCGGTTTCGCCGATGGCGAGCGTGTGAACCTGGATGTGATCGAGCAGAACCTGGAGCACGCCTGGCGCTCGGGCCAGGTCGACATGGCCATCGTGTACGGCGATCCGGACATGCCCCGCGCAGCCAACGCCTAGTCGTCGGCGCGAGCGATGTCCGGGTTCAGCGCGAAGGATCGGCCAGCGGGTGGTCGCGCCGGCCGGCATCGATGCGCGCCTTGACCTCGCGCGTGCGCGCGTCCTCGCCCCAGCGTTTGGTGAACGTGGCCAGGCGGGTGCGGGCCTGTTCGAAGCTGCCCGCATTCAGCAGGCGCTCGATGGCGTTGTTGGCGGTGGTCCATGCGGCGCGGCGCTGCCCGGCGCGCGTACAGGCCGCTGCCGCCGTATTGAGCCCGCTCTGGACCTGGCGCAGCTGCTCGGGCGTCGCACGCGTCTTGCGCAGCGCAATCAACTCGTCCTGCGCTTCCTTCGGCTTGCACTCCTTGGCCAGGGCGATGGCCGACGCCATGCGGCGCTCGATGCGGGCCGCAGTCGGCTTGGTCAGCATCCAGGCCAGCCACAGGACGCCCAGGCCGATCAGCCACCAGCGCAGGCGGATCGGTTTGCGCGTCGGGCCGGCCGGACGTGGTGCGGGATTGGCGCGCACGGGTGGCGCCGGCGGCGCTGGTGGTGCTGGCGCAGGGATGGGCTTCGGCGGTGGCGGTAGTTGAACGACTGGCGCCGCGATGACCGGCACTGGCGGCGCTGGTGGCGCCGGTGGCATGGGTGGCGCGGGTGGCATTGCGACCGGCAGCGCCGGCACGGCGTTGACCGGCCCCTGCGCCGTACCGCACCACGGGCAAAAATCGACCGGCTGTGGAAATGCGCGGCCGCAGCCGGTATTGATGCAGGAATCGTTGTGTGCCATGGTGCCCCGTATTTCGCTGTTGCCCTGAATGCCGAAAGACGGCCTGCCAACCGCTGTCTTGATCGTGATCGAAGGCCGCATGATAGCGCCCCGCACGGCCACGCGTCGCGCTGTTTGCCTGGTAGCGCCGCTTGATCCCTTACGGTGCAACGGAACGTATAATGGCCGCTTCCCTCTTCCTTCCTGTGCGCCGATGACCGCTGCCGCCTCCCTCCTTTCCGACGACGACCTGCCCGCCACCGTGGTGGACGCCGCGACTGCGCACCTGGCGGCCGTGCTGTCGATCGCCCTCGAACACGGCCCGGCGCACAAGGCACTGGTCGTGTACGACACGCGCACGCCGCTGGCGCGCGCCCTGCTCGCGGGCTACCGGCGCAATCTGCCTGCCGCCGTGTTCGTGGACTTCGACAGCGTGACGCCCGATGCGGTGCTGGCGGCGTTCCGCTCGATGGCCGCGCACGACCTGGTGGTGCTGGTCCAGTCGACCAATTTCCGGCTCGACGGTTTTCGCATCCGCGTCGAGCTGTTCAAGCTCGACCTGAAAGTGATCGAGCACGTGCACCTGTCGCGCATGCCTGGCATCCAGGGCGAACACTATGTCAATGCGCTGGCCTACGACCCCGCCTACTTCCGTGGCACCGGGCGCGCGCTCAAGGCGCTGATCGATAGCGCGCCGCATGGCCGCGTGGTCGGCGGCGGCGAGACGCTCACCTTTGCCTCGCCGTTCGAACCGGCCAAGCTGAATATCGGCGACTACAGCGAGATGAACAACGTCGGCGGCCAGTTCCCGATCGGCGAAGTGTTCACCGAGGCGCAAGACCTCGTAGCCGTGCATGGCCGGGTCCAGATCCACGTGTTCGGCGACACCAGTTACCGCTCGAACCATCCCGACGTGCCGGTCACCTTGATCATCGAGGCGGGCCGCGTGACCGGCACCGAGCACGCCACGCCGGCCTTCGAGCAGGTACTTGAGAACATCCGTCTCGAGGAAGGCGAAGTGTGGGTGCGCGAGCTGGGGTTCGGGCTGAACCGCGCCTTCACGCGCGACCTGCGGGTGGACGATATCGGCACGTATGAGCGCATGTGCGGCATCCACCTGTCGCTCGGGGCCAAGCATGGCGTGTACACGAAGCCGGGCTTCAAGCGCAAGGATGCGCGCTTTCACATCGACGTGTTCGCTGTCACCGATGCGGTGTTCCTGGGCGACATCCAGGTGTATGCCGATGGACGCTGGCTGGCCTGAGGCGGGTCGCGTCCACTGGCGGGTGGTATGATTTCGACCTCATTGACCAATGAACCCATGATGCCAGACTCCGTCCCCCAGCATGTCAGGGAAATCCAGGCCATTGCCGCCGTGCCGCGCGTGCTGGAAACAGTAGCGACCATGACCGGGCTGGGGTTCGTCTGCATCGCGCACGTCACCGACACCACCTGGACCACCTGCGCCGTGCATGACCAGCTCGGGTTCGGGCTGCAGGCGGGCGACCCGCTCGACGTCACCACCACGCTGTGCGAAGAAGTGCGCGCGACGCGCCAGCCGATTGTCATCGACAGCGTGCGCGACAGCGATTCGTACCGCGACCATCACACGCCGCGCCTGTACGGGTTCCAGAGCTATTTTTCGATCCCGATCTTCCGTCCCGACGGCGATTACTTCGGCACGCTGTGCGGCCTCGATCCCAAGCCGGCGGCACTGAGCGAGGGCGCCACGATGTCGGCGCTGACGCTGTTCGCCGAACTCATTTCGCGCCAGCTCGAAACCGATCGCTCGCTGCGCGCCACCCGCTCGGACCTGCTGTCCGAACGCGAAACGGCCGAACTGCGCGAACAGTTCATCGCGGTGCTGGGCCACGACCTGCGCACGCCGCTCAGCGCCATCCTGACCGGCGCCGAACTGCTCAAGCGCCGTAGCACCGACCCGGCCACCGACAAGATCGTCGAACGCATGCGCAGCAGCGCCATGCGCATGGCCGGCCTGGTCGACAACGTCGTCGATTTCACGCGCGGGCGCATGGGCTCGGGCCTGGCGCTCGAACTGTGCCAGAGCGCCGACGTCCACCTGATGCTCGACCAGGTGGTCGACGAGCTGCGCGGCGTGTACCCCCACCGCGTGATCCGGTCCGACATCGCGCGCGGCATCGCGCTGCGCAGCGATCCGCAGCGGCTTGCGCAACTGCTGTCGAACCTGCTCAAGAATGCGCTGCTGCATGGCGACAGCGGGGAGCCGATCCATGTGGACGCGCGCATCGACGGCGCCAGCTTCGTGCTCGCCGTGAGCAACGCCGGCCCCGACCTGAACCAGGCCGTCATCGACCAGCTGTTCAAGCCCTACTGGCGCGCCACCTCGCGCGCCGGCGACGAAGGCCTGGGACTGGGCCTGTACATCGTCGACCAGATCGCGCGCGGCCACGACGGCGCGATCGGCGTCACCTCAACGGACGGGCGCATCACATTCACCTTCAGCATGCCGGCGGCATAGCTTTCTTTCGGTCCTTGCCGGCCTGACTGCGGGTGCCCATACTGTTTGCCATTTGTGCAACCATGTCTGGAGAAGAAGATGCGTTCTGCCCTGCCCCGCCGCCACTCCCATGTTGTTTATCTCGCCGTCTGCATCGCAATGCTGGCCGCTGCCGGCGCACACGCCGATGACAGCGCCGACGACAGCGCCGCCATCGCCCGCATCGAGTCCGGCCTGCGCCCGGAAGTCGCCCTGGCCGATGTGCCGGTAGCGCCCCTGGCCCTCATCGACGAAATGAAACGGCTGAACGTGCCGGGCGTGAGCGTGGCCGTGATCAAGGACGGCAAGGTGGCCTGGACGCGCGGCTATGGCGTGGCCTGGACCGGCGGGCCGGCCGTCACGCCGCAGACGCTG